>ULQC01087838.1_pt1 | contig 24685 bp, 19 predicted proteins | sample 1954091 | NCBI WGS metagenome assembly ULQC01 (sample SAMEA4835645, study PRJEB28245) | human gut metagenome | biome: gut microbiome; material: fecal sample | place: Denmark | collected 2008
TTTTCCGGCGCCCATTGCCTTGATAACGGTAGCAGCTCCTGTTACAGCGTCACCGCCGGCAAAGATTCCCGGACGGCTGGTTGCCGCTTCATCGTCAGTTCCGATACCGCCTTTGCTGTTAGCTTCCAAATCTTTTGTAGTATCCAAAATCAAGGTGTTAAGCTTGGTTCCTATGGCCATTATAACGCAATCTACGTCCAGAACGAAGTTGGAATCCTTGATTTCCACAGGTCTTCTTCTTCCGGAAGCGTCCGGCTCGCCCAGTTCCATCTTAACGCATTCAATTCCGCATACGTGACCGTCTTCATCGCCCTTGATGGCTACAGGATTGGTCAGATATCTGAAATCTATGCCTTCCTCAACAGCGTGATGAATTTCCTCAGCTCTTGCCGGAATTTCTGCTGCTGAACGACGATATATGATATATACGTTTTCTGCACCCATACGTTTTGCACATCTGGCAGCGTCCATAGCTACGTTGCCGCCTCCTACTACAGCGATATTTTTAGCATACTGTATAGGAGTATCGTATTCCGGCAGATATGCCTTCATCAAGTTTATACGAGTCAGATATTCGTTGGCTGAGCAAACGCCCAGGAGATTTTCTCCGGGTATCTTCATGAAAGCAGGAAGGCCTGCGCCTGTGCCGATGAATACCGACTCAAATCCTTCTTCCTCGATTAGCTCGTCAACAGTGATAGCTCTGCCTACGATAGCGTCAGTTACAAACTTGACGCCCTTAGCTTCCAGCTGAGCCACCTCTGCTGCTACGATAGCTTTAGGAAGACGGAATTCAGGTATGCCGTAAACCAGTACGCCGCCTGTCTTGTGAAGGCTTTCAAATACTGTTACCTCGTATCCCTTGTTTACCAGGTCTCCTGCACATGCAAGACCTGCAGGACCTGCTCCTATTACAGCCACCTTATGGCCGTTGCTCTCGGCAGGTTTTATCTCTTCATCGCCGTAATTGGCTGCATGCCAGTCTGCGACAAATCTTTCCAGACGGCCTATACCTACAGGCTCGCCTTTGACGCCGCGCACGCACTTGCCCTCGCACTGAGTTTCCTGAGGGCATACTCTGCCGCAAATTGCAGGCAGGGAACTGGTTTCGCTTATGATTTGATAAGCTTCTTCAAATTCACCTTCTGCTACTTTAGCGATAAAATCAGGTATCTTTACCATTACAGGGCAGCCTGACATACAAGGCTTCTTGCGGCATTTGAGACATCTCATGGCCTCGTTTACCGCCATCTCTTCAGTATAGCCTTCTGCTACTTCTAAGAAGTTTTTATTTCTGATGTCAGGAGCCTGTTCAGGCATAGGATTTTTTTCTTTTACTAAATTAATCATTGTAACGAACACCTCCTGTCAAGCGGCAAACGTGAGCTCTGTCTTCTGCTTCTTGATCCTTATAATAGTTGCTTCTCTTTACCAGTTCGTCCCAGTCTACCAGAGCACCATCAAACTCAGGTCCGTCTACGCATACGAATTTGTCTTCTCCGCCTATGTTGCAGCGACAGCCGCCGCACATTCCTGTTCCGTCTATCATATAGGCGGTAAGGGAGGCGATTGATGGAATGTTGTGTTCCTGAGCAATCTGGCAAACGAACTTCATCATCATCGGAGGTCCGACAGCAACGATTTCATCATAAGTGTTGCCTTCTTCAATGAGTTGTTTCAGTTTATCGGTTGTAAAAGCTTTTTCGCCATATGTACCGTCATCGGTAACAACATACAGTCTGTCAACTCCTGCTCTGAATTCATCCTCCAGGATTACCAGCTCTTTGGTCTTGAAGCCTTCTATCATATCCACTTCCACGCCGGCTTTCTTCATACCTGTTGCCAAAGGATAAGCAAGAGCATTACCGGTACCGCCGCCTACTACGCATACTTTTTTCAAACCTTCCATGTGAGTCGGTTTTCCCAACGGTCCTACAATATCAGCAAAGCATTCGCCTACTTCCATCTGGTCCATAAGCATGGTCGTTCTGCCTACAGCCGCATAGATCAAATCGATAGTGCCTTCTTTTTCATCATGACCTGCCATGGTGAGAGGAATTCTTTCACCATACTCATCGGTACGAAGGATGATGAACTGACCCGGTCTTGCTTTTCTTGCAACAAGAGGCGCATAGACTTTAAGCCATACCATGTTGGAATTGAGTCTTCTTTTGTAAGTTATTTCAAACATTTTCATATCGCTCATCCTCCTTTCCTAATTATCCATTTTATTGGCGGTTTCCATCTTCTCAAATTCATCCAGACTCTTCTTGCGAGTAAGCAAAGTCTCATATCTCTCCTTGGACATCTTTTCAGCCTCGTTGAAGAGTTTTTCTGCTCTTTCCGGGAATCTGAGCTTCAGGGAATTGTATCTTACTTCACCCATGATGAAGTCTCTGTAACTTTCAGTTGCTACTCCGCTGTCCAGTGAAAGCGGGTTCTTGCCTTGTTTTTCAAGGTCAGGATTGTATCTGAGCAGGTTCCAGTATCCGGAAAGGACTGCGTGCTTCATCTCTGCCATTGCCTTGTTCATACCGGCCTTTACGCCGTGATTGATACATGGAGCATAAGCAATTATGATAGACGGTCCGTCATAGCTTTCGGCCTCTCTTATAGCTTTTAGAGTCTGAGCCGGATTTGCACCCATAGCAACCTGAGCTACATATACGTATCCGTAAGCCATCGCTATCTGTGCCAAATCTTTCTTCTTGACAGCTTTACCGGAGGCCGCAAATTTTGCCACAGCTCCTATAGGTGTAGCTTTTGAAGACTGTCCGCCGGTGTTGGAATAAACTTCAGTATCAAATACGATTATATTTACATTTTCACCGGAAGCAAGAACGTGGTCCAAACCGCCGTATCCTATGTCATATGCCCAGCCGTCTCCTCCGAATATCCACATCGAAGGTTTAACCAGCATATCTTTGTTGTCTATTACATATTTTGCATCTTCGTTCTTGTCTGCGATAGCTTTGCATGCCTCTACAAGAGCATCTCCTGTCTTTGCAGAAAGCTTTGCATCGTCAAAGGTGGCAAGCCATGCCTTTGCCGGAACTCCAAGAGTATCCTCCAGTCTTTCAACAGCGCTCTTCATCTCGTTTCTGCGTGTTCTGATGGAAATGGCCATTCCGAGTCCGAATTCAGCATTATCCTCAAACAGCGAGTTAGCCCATACAGGACCCTTGCCTTCTTTATTTACAGTATAAGGTGTTGCCGGCGCTGAACATCCCCAGATTGAAGAACATCCTGTAGCGTTGGCAATAAACATTCTGTCACCGTAAAGCTGAGTTATCAGCTTAGCATATGGAGTTTCTCCGCATCCAGGACATGCTCCGGAGAATTCCATAAGAGGCTGCTTGAATTGGGAACCCTTGATTGTATCTTCTTTAAACGGAACTTCTTTTTCTGTAACCGTTCCAAACAAGTAATTAAACTTATCCTGTTGCTGCTGTACGTATTCATCATCTGTAGCCTGCATTCCGAGAGCTTTCTTCCTTGCAGGACATACCTCTGCGCATGAACCGCATCCTGTGCAGTCGAGAGCGGAAATTCCCAATGTAAAGAACTTGCCTTTTGCTCCCTTCATAGGAAGGACGGAATCCTTAACCGGCTCTGCTTCATCTTCATTCATAACAAATGGTCTGATTACACCGTGAGGACATACGTATGAGCACCAGTTGCACTGCATGCAGTTGGCCATATCCCAGTGAGGTACGTCTGCCGCTATACCGCGTTTCTCAAAGGCAGCAGTTCCGGCCGGAATCATGCCGTTGGCAGTATCCAGGAATGTGGACACAGGCACCAGATCACCGGTAAGAGTATTGGTAGGAACCAGTACCTTGTTCAGGTAATCTGTCTGCATCTGATCACGTCCGACCAGTTTTTCTGCAGGAGCGTCGTCAGGAACGTCAGCCCACGAAGCAGGCACATCTACTTTGTGAACATGAGTTACTCCGGCATCTACAGCTGCCAGGTTCATGTTTACTACATTTTCTCCCTTGTTGCCGTAAGTCTTTCTGATGGCGTCTTTCATATATGTGACCGCGTCATCGATAGGGATAATATTAGCCAGCTTGAAGAAAGCTGCCTGCAGAACGGAGTTGGTTCTTCTGGCTCCCAGTCCTACTTTTTTTGCTATTGAAACGGCATCGCAGGTGTAGAACTGAATGTCGTTCTTAGCTATATATCTCTTAACCTTGGCAGGAAGATGTTTTTCCAGCTCCTCATCTGACCATACGCAGTTGAGAAGGAAGAATCCGCCCGGTTTTACGTCTTCTACCATTTCATATCTGTAAAGATATGCGGAGTTGTGGCAGGCTACAAAGTCAGCCTGTTTTACATAATATGTAGATTTGATAGGCTCATCTCCGAATCTCAAGTGGGAGATGGTCACACCGCCTGATTTCTTGGAGTCGTACTGGAAGTAAGCCTGTACTTTCTTGTCAGTATGGTCTCCTATTATCTTTACGCTGTTTTTGTTGGCTCCTACAGTACCGTCTGCACCCAGACCCCAGAACTTGCAAGCCTTGGTTCCTTTTGGAGAAACGTCAGGATACTCTGACGGAGTCAGTGACAGATGAGTAACGTCGTCGTTTATGGAAATGGTGAACTCCTTCTTAGGATTTTCACTCCACAGATTTTCGTAAACAGCAAGGATATCTCCAGGCTGAGTATCTTTTGAGCCGAGGCCGTAACGTCCTCCCACTATAAGGGCATCTTCAAATGCGGTTCCTCTAAGGGCTGAAACGATATCAAGGAACAGAGGCTCGCCTACGCCGCCGGGTTCTTTAGTCCTGTCGAGAACTGCAATCTTTTTAACTGTCTTTGGAATGACATTGAGCAGATATTTCTGGGAGAAAGGTCTGTAAAGGTGAACTTCCACAATACCTACTTTTTTGCCCTTTCCTCTCAAGTAATCTATTACTTCTTCAGCTGCGTCGCACACTGAACCCATAGCTACGATTATTTCGGTAGCCTCAGGGTCGCCGTAATAATTGAAAGGCTTATAGTCTGTACCGATTTTGGCATTGACTTTATCCATGTATTCAGCAACTATATCAGCTGTCTCCAGATAAGCGGTGTTGCAAGCTTCTCTGTGCTGGAAGAAAGTTTCCGGCTGCTCTGCTGAACCCATGCTGTAAGGGTGATTAGGATGGAAAACTCTGTTCTTAAACGCTTTAACAGCATCCCAGTCAACCATCTCCTTCAGCTCGTCGTAATCCCACACTTCTATCTTCTGGTTTTCATGAGAAGTTCTGAAACCGTCGAAGAAATGCAGCATCGGCAATCTGCCGGCTATGGTGGCCAAGTGAGCTACTGCTGCCAAATCCATTACCTGCTGTACGCTGTTGGAAGCCAGCATTGCAAAGCCTGTCTGGCGGCATCCCATAACATCGGACTGATCTCCGAATATGGAAAGCGCATGAGTAGCCAAAGCTCTTGCCGCAACGTGGAATACTGTAGGAGTCTGCTCTCCTGCCAGCTTATACATGTTAGGTATCATCAAAAGCAGACCTTGAGAAGCTGTAAAAGTCGAGGTATATGAACCTGTTGCTATGGAGCCGTGAACAGCTCCTGCTGCTCCTCCTTCAGACTGCATTTCAACAATTTTTACTTTTTCACCAAATATATTTTTTCTTTCCTGGGAAACCCATTCATCCATGCTTTCTGCCATAGGTGAGGATGGAGTTATAGGATAAATCGCCGCAACTTCAGAGAATGCATATGCTACGTGAGCGGCCGCTGTGTTTCCGTCCATTGTCTTTAATTTTCTCACTGTAATCACTCTCCTTCCCTCATATCTAGAGCATCTCTCTGGAGATAGTTATATTCAGGAACTGCCATCTCTTTGATGACTTTTCTTGCGCATACGTATTGACAGACATTGCAGTTCTCGCAAAGTTCAGGGTCTATTACCGCATGTTTTTCTTCCATATAAATTGCTCCGTTTGGACAGTTGTTGTAGCAGTCTTCGCAGGCTATGCAAGATGACCAGCATACTTTGGCCTTATCCTGATAGTCATCCGTTGAACTGCAAGGCACCTGTTTCTGTCCTTTATAAGGGACTATTGTGATTATATGTTTAGGACAGGCATATGTACAATCTTTACATCCTACACACTTCTCAGGGTCTACAACTGCTGTTCCGTTGACAACGTGAATAGCGTCGTATCTGCAAACCTTGGTGCAGCTGCCCAGGCCGCAGCATCCCGTGGTGCACAGCTCATTTTCCAACGGGTTAACTTTTTCTATGGCTTCTTCACATGTGGTAATTCCCATCTGCTTATAGAGTTCAGAAGCCTTATATCCTCCACTGCATTTTACAAATGCAACTTTTTCTTTTACCTTTGTAATGTCATGGAACGTATCGATGATTATCTTCTTTCTGCATTTAACTGCACATGCTACGCATCCTACGCATTTGTCGTAATCTATGACAGCGTGATTGTCAACTATTGATACTGCTCCTTCAGGACATGCTCTCTCGCACTCTCCGCATGAGATACAGCCATATCCGCAAATTTCCCTTACCTTCTCATCGTCTTCTTCAGTGGATGAGCAAGGAATAAAGTTGGTGGCGTCTCTCGGAACCATCTTTATCAGGCGCTGAGGGCAGCCTTCTGCATTGGCGCATGCTCCGCAGCCTGTACACTTGTTGCGGTCTATGACTACGTGACCGTCTTCCATCTTCATAGCGTCAAATTTGCAAAGATCGATACATGAGCCTACTCCTACGCATCCGTCCTTGCATTCTCCACGCTTAAAACCTGCTTCAACAGCTTCGCTGCAGCTTTTGGCTCCTTTAAATCTTTCTTTTCCTGCAGCGCTTCCCATACAGAAAACATATGCAACTTGGTCTTTCGCTTCTGCGCTGGGAACTCCCATTGCCTCTGCAATGGCATCAACGGTATCCTGTCCGCAGGCAGGACACAGCGCCACGCCTTCTCCTGCGGCTATGCTTTCAGCGCATTCTTGGCATGTCTTTTTGCCGCATCCGCCTAAGCCCCCGCAGTCCACGCCCGGCAAAAGTGACAGAATCTTTCTGACAACTTCAGCGGCCGTCTCTTTACCAGAATTCATACTAATACCTCCTCTGCCTTACTAATGTATTTGTAACACTGTATACATATTTGTCGCAAAATTAAACAGCATTTAAATACCCCAGCTTTCATAATTCTCCATCCTATACTAAAAAAGCTGTAGCGTAAATTCCGCTACAGCGCAAAAGATTGACTTAACGTTTAAAAACTCGTCGTAAATCAGTGTGCCTTTACCTTCTAACCCTCTAGCGGAACATGCGTATCACTGCCGTTATTACGACATTCGGCTTCTTTGTTTATTATAGAAATTTATATGTTAAAAGTCAATAATTCAGGCGCCAAAAAGCGACCTTTTGCACTTGTATTTTTGTTAGAACAAAATGTTCTTTTTACCATGTCTTCCATATTGCGGTTGTAAACTTTACATCATGTTTGCTTTTACGTCCCAATACCGCAATCATTAATGCTGCCATTAACATGCCAGCAGCCGCCCCATAAGGAGAGTTTGTGTCTCCTGTTTCAGGAACCTGTCCTTGGCTGGCATTTTGGCTCTGATTATTTTCCGTGCCGTCCGCAGTATTATCATCTGACACACCTGTCTTGTCTGATTCTCCTTCAGAATCATCATCAGGAGTCTCAGACGGCTCATCAGACGGCTCATCAGGCAGCACCACAGGAATATCTGTTTCTTCCACATCTGTCATATCGAAGAGGCTGTTCTTTCCGTTTATGAATCTGTCATACGCTTCAAGAGCACATGTTATCTGATAAGAAGCCATGCCGTCAGCTGCGGAAGCTCCCTGCAGCGTTGAAAAACCTTCTTGCTGTTTGAAGTCGTCTAACTTAGTTACCAGGTTGGCATCTCCTCTCACAAAACCGTTTTGCGGGTCCAGCGGGTCTATGCCTGCCGTGCACAAAGCCATCAGCACCTGCGCCGCAGAACATCCGTTATTGCCGCCTTCCACATTGTAACCGCAGTCTGAAAGCATTTGGCTTTTCAAATAATCAAGCCCCTTTTCGAAAGCCTCCTGCACTTGCGGATAAGCTTCATTATTGTAAGGCGCCAGAGCCTGCAGCGTCATGGCTGTTATGTCCACGCTCACGGTCGCATTGTCAACCAAACCGAAGCCGCCGTTTTCTTGATTCTGGAAAGCTAAAATCATATCTATCAGCTCTTCTCTGGACCACAAGGCGTCGTCCGGAATTTCCCAGTTGCCTGCGTCATATGCCATAAGGGTAAAGCTCATCATGTTGGACGTATAATTATTCAATCCTTGATAATTATACATCCTTTCGAGTATGTTTATTCCTTCAAAGTCTGTCGGATCCTGTCCCATAGCCGCTAAGGTTATCACCACTCGAAAATAATCAGTCGGCAATATGCGGGAATCGCTGTTCAGCTCTCTTAAAAGGTCTACGCAGTAATCGTTAAGGTCCCTTTCATCCAGCTGACCTCCGCTTCTGAGCACAGAGAATATGGCCCATTCCGCTTCAAAGAAGTAATTGCCTTCCAGCTGTTCTTTCATGTATTTCCGGCCGTGAAGCTTGTTTTCTGTAACGTATTTGTCTATGTCGATCGTCGGTTTTTCTGAGTTCTCAGTTACGGTCACCTTAAAGGTCACAGGTTCCGGATTGTTGGTATTGTCTATAGGTGTACCTGTAACAGTTACGGTTCCCGGGTTGAGAGCGTTCAATGTGTGGACAGTGGTCTTTTGCCCGTCTGAATTGCCGCTGCTTTGTACGGTATCGATAACACTGACTATATTTTCTTGGCTGTATGTCCATACAAATCGCTGTTCTGTAGCGTCAGACGGCAATACGTTTATCTCTATTTCCTGAGCATCGTACTGTTTCATTTTGTACTCTGACTGCGATGGTGAAACAGATTCCACAGTTGTTTTATATCTGAACTCTACGGTTACTTCCTCGCTGACGGACGGGTTATCTTCACTGATTACCGTAAAATGCGCTGTTCCCGCTTTCTTAGGTACTATTCCGTTGTTATATGTTTCTTGATATTCGGCTATGTCAGGATTGTGAGAAATCCATTTGGTTTTGGTGTTTGACGCATTGGATGGCAGTATATCGATACTGTATTTAGGATTGCCGTATGCTGTAAGGCCGGTATATTGGTCACCCAATCCATTCCAGCTGTCTATATAGAAAATCTCAGGGCAGCTTATGTCAAGCCCTTCCACTTGCACTTTATTATGCACGGCTCCGAAAGATATGGAAACATTTTCGTCTTCTGCCATACTTACGTTTATTTTATAGGAGGCGTTATCGCTCTGTCCCACATCTGCACCTAAGAAGAACGACATTTTGTCCATCGCAGACGAAACATAAATTCCTTCATCACAGGATGTGTTCAAAGCCTGAGTGGGAATATTGATGAATACATCGCTGCCTTCCTTTTTCCCTTTTATATAAAACTCCTCATTTTCTCGTCCATCCAGGTATATTATCGATTCTTCACCGATTGGTATCCCGTCATAATATGCTTTTAGCTCTGTAATATTAGCTTTTACTACTTTAAGGCTGAAAGTTTTTTCTGTCGTCTTTCCGTTTTCGTCACTTATATATACCTTTGCTTCTCTTTGTCCGATATACGGTGAAAACTCTCCTCCTGTCATGATATGTACTCTCGTAGTGTTATATCCATCTTCTACTACTTTTTCGCTGCAATCCCAAGATACGCTGTAATTTCCCGGAATTCCTTCAATCTTAAAAGTTCCTACATCTAAAGGGGAAAGTTCTATTTCATCGTTTTTAAGTTCTGTTATCCTTCCATCTGCATGTTGAAAAATAACTGTCGGCTCCTCGGCTTCCTTTCTTTCGTTTATGATCACTTGACATACAGCCTGGCAGTCTCCTGCCGAAACTACGATCTCAGTCTCTCCCTGACCTATCCCGACTATCAATCCGGAATCATCAACAGATGCGATATGTGGGTCTTTAGAAGAAAATTTAACGATATCCGTTGTATCTAAAGGCTCCAATTTGGCTGTCAGCCTGTATCCTTCACCTTGAGTCAGCTCTATTTCTGTTTTATCCAATATGATTTTTTCAGCGGCGATTCCTGTAACGGTAACCGGAACTTCGGTCTTTACTTTTTCGTTGGCGCTGGCTACTATGGAAGCTTCCCCTCTTGCCATCGCATACACAGTACCGTTCTCGTCGACTTTTGCTACAGTTTCATCGGTTGAAGACCAGGTTACCTTATCTGATGAATTTTCAGGGATCAGCTTAGCCGACAAAGTTTGTTTGTCCCCTGCTTCCATCTGGAGCCTGCTCGGTGTAACTTGAATTTCTTCAGCGCTCACTTCCGGTGAAAGTATTTCATCCAGTTTTTTCTCCGCCTCTGATACCGCTTTTTGATCTCCGCCGTTGACCAAAGCTGCTTTTAATGCGTTTTCATACACGTCCTTATTTGATTCTTTTTGTGCCTGAGTAAGAGAAGCTATCTTTTCTATCAGGTTATTTTTATTTATCTCCAGGCTGCCTACGAAACTGCTTCCCGGAGTGTAGTCGGAAATATCATTGAAATTATTCTGTGTGTATATAAGACGTATTACATCTCCGTCTGCCAGCGAATCGTATTCATTGCCTTTTTCCTGGCTGTTTACAAAAGTTACCCATTTTTTATCCCCCATAATAGATTCGCTTACGCCTTCTTCCCCTGTGGGCGTAACTTTAACCCCGAACATGATACCGGTATTTTCAACCGTACCTTTGTGTTTGTAACCTTCGTTGAGGACATCTATGCTGGATGCTCCCTCTTGAAAATCCACTGATGTGGGTTCTAACCAGTATTCAGTGCTGCCATTTTCGTCTATGTACTCAATGGTCACTGTCACTTTCTGCGTGCTGCTGTTCTGTCCTTCCGCTGCATATGCAGCCATAGGTGTTAAGCCTGTAGCTATCATGGCGACAGCCAGCATAACGCATAACAGCTTCTTCGTCAAATTTTTTTTACTCTTCTCCATTTACGCTTTCCTTTCCTTAAAGTAATATGGTAATTCATCATGATTAAGGTCCGGAACAGAAAAAGGCAACAAAAAAGCCGCTGACAAATTGCCGCGACCGCTGCTTAGCAAAAAACAAACTATTACCGGACACATCTGATTACCGTCAGATTGCCTCCAAACAACATGCAGGTCTTCTGGCTCAGGAATCTTCGCTGATTGCGCCTTCCCATTTTCACAGTGGCGTATGCAAGCAGCTCCTCCATTACAGCGGCGGCCCCGCACAGGCTTTTAACCTGTTTCCCTCTTAGTCTGAAAAGCTTCAGAAACATGTTGCTTATATTAATTTAGCATAATTATACTACCATAATATGATATTCTTGTAAATGGCTTAAATGTCTTTATCTCGCACAAAAGTCTTCCTCATAAAAAAACTTTTAGTCGGCATAAAAAGAAAACTTTATGTACACACCGCTGATTTGGTGCTATCATTAAATAAAAGTTTGACTATAAAACAGCAGATAATCAATACAAAAAAAGGAGGTACTCATATGACTGAAACTAAAAAAATGCCGGGCGCCGGCGGTAACATATACGTCCCTTATGATGAACGTTCAGGGGGAGAGTCCATAGTTTACTTTACCAAAGACCTGTCTGCAGATGGGCTTTGCAGAATCTTCAGTCGTATCAAAGGAAGCTTGACAGGTAATGTTGCCATCAAGCTCCATACCGGAGAACCTCAAGGTCCTAATATAATTCCGCGTCCGTGGGTAGAAGCTTTAGTAAAATCTTCGCTTCCCGACGCTTCCATAGTTGAAACCAACACCTACTACGAAGGTGGACGATATACTACTGAAGAACATCGCAAAACATTGGAAATTAACGGATGGGATTTTTGTCCTGTAGATATCATGGATGAAAACGGCACTGTTTCTCTGCCGGTAAATAACGGCAAATGGTTCTCCCAGATGTCCATGGGCAAGAACATATTGAATTACGATTCTATGTTTGTATTGACCCACTTCAAAGGACATACTCAGGGAGGCTTCGGCGGTTCAGGTAAGAATATAGGTATCGGCTGCGCCGACGGTCGTATCGGAAAGGCTATGATACACACCACTCCGGGCTCTGATGATATGTGGGACATTGCAAAAGAAGAATTTATGGAGCGCATGACAGAATCGGCCAAGGCCGTTGTCGACCATTTCGGTAAGCACATAACTTATGTTAACGTCATGAGAAACATGTCCGTATCCTGCGACTGTGAAGGTACAGACGCGGAGCCTGTAGTCACTCCAAATGTAGGAATCCTTGCTTCTTCAGACATACTCGCCATAGACCAGGCGTGTGTAGATATAATTTATGCCATGAAAGAAGATGAGCGCCATGCTATGGTAGAGCGTATAGAATCCAGACATGGCCTCAGACAGCTTTCCTATATGAAGGAACTCGGCATGGGCAACGACAGATACCGCCTGCTGGACATCGATAACGATGATCGTCAGATAAGCCTTGAAGATGCGGTAAAAGATTTGGCTCCTTTTGACCCTACATTTTAAAAGACTGTGAGAAAAGCACGCCCATCGATGCTGACAAAATTTCTTATTTTTTGTGATTTTGTCAGTAAATTTATATAAAATGGAATTTTTGGAGTGGAATATTCGTTAAAAATGTAAAAAATTACGAAAATTAGGAAAAAAGTCTGCAAAATCAACGATTTGACTGACATTTTTACAAATTTTTCAAGAAAAAGTCATATGAAACCGGTTTTCGACGAATTTCGACCTGGATTTGGCGCCTGTTGATGTAAATTTTTCTTAAAAATCGATTTTTTGTCTGCAGCCTCTGACCATCCAAATCCGCCAATGTAACAGCAATCACAACCACCAGTTTAACTGGTGAATTTTTTATGCTAAAGCCCCATAAAAAAAGTAGGGAATGAGCTCAAAGCTCATTCCCCCTTTTCTTCTACCTCTTCAAAAGGATATCCTCTGTCCTCTCCCGGACAATCATAAGTCTTTTCGTCTTTATTAACGCTGGTGTTTCCCATAATATCCCTCCTTTTACCTTATTGTGAGAGATTTTTCCGGAAATATACCCGACGTTTTTCGACAAAATTATATATCCGCAGCATATCTCTGGCGATTCGCAGCCTGCTCTCCGGCTATCCGCAGCCCATCTCTATCTACTCGCAGCCTAAAATTTTTCTTATGGCGCTTACTGCATATTCAACATCTTCTCTGGTATTTTTGTGACCAAAAGCGAATCTGACAGTACCCTGCGGATAGGTACCCAGAGTCTGATGAGCCAAAGGGGCGCAATGAAGACCGCAGCGTGTCATTATACCGTATTCAGAATCAAGGATAAAGGAAACTTCTGCATTATCTATAGATTCAAAATCTAAAGAAACCGTTCCTACTCTTTTATTCCAATCCCTTACGCCGATTATTTTTACATTCGGCAGCTTGTCTATCTCCTCTATAAAAAGCTGAGCAAGCTGTTTTTCCGTCTCAAATATGGTATCTATTCCCACACGGCGTATATATTCAAGGGATGCGTTCAGACCGATAATTCCGGGCAAGTTAAGGGTGCCCGCCTCAAATTTATCAGGCATAAATTCGGGCATGGTCAGCAAGTGAGAAGCGCTGCCGGTTCCTCCTGATATTACAGGATCCAACGCTTCTGCAAGTTCATGTCTCAGCAAGAGTGCGCCTGTGCCCTGCGGTCCCAAAAGTCCCTTATGGCCTGTAAGGCAAAGCGCTGAAAGGTTAAATTTTTCAAAATCTATGTTTATGACTCCGGCGCTTTGAGCTGCGTCAAGAGCAAAAAATACACCTTTTTCTTTGCATATTTTGCCTACCTCTTCTGCATCGAGGACTGTGCCGCACACATTAGATGCATGAGACATCACTACCAACTTGGTATTTTCTTTAAAAGAATTTTTAAATGCGTCTATGTCAAGCACGCCATCTCGATCACAAGGAACTATTGTAACCTCCACTCCGAAGTCTTTCAGCGATTGGCATGGCCTGGCTACAGCGTTATGCTCCATAGAAGACATTATTACATGGTCGCCCGATTTCAGGAGACCCTTTATGACAAAGTTAAGACTATATGTCACGCTTGGAGTAAATACCACATATTTTTCCTCTGAAAAATTAAACATGCGGCACAGCATAGATCTTGTCTCAAATATGGTGTCGCCTAAATCATAGGCTGTTTCATATCCCCCTCTGCTTATGTTGCACCCTACTTCTGTTATAAAATGCGACATTGCCTCAGCTACTCCCGGAGCTTTGGGAAAAGAAGTGCTTCCGTTGTCCAGATAAACTTTTCTCATAATCGTCTCCTAAATCTTATTTCAAACAAATTATATTACCTTATCGCTATAATGTAAAATAGATTTTTCAAACCAAGCCGACAACTATTCGTCGATTGTTGCTTTGCAATTGCATTGCTCTATAAGCCGGCCTTACTGCATTAATAAACACAATTTTACTTTTATTGGATGTATTTGTTAAAATATTTGCGTATTAAAAAATCAAAATATCTTAGATATTTTTAAATTAAGGTGAAAGGAATCGGTATTATGAAAAGCAACAAATTATTCATCATTATCACCGGCGCCATCATAGGAGTTATCGCTGTGTTGTTGGTAAAATTCGGAAACCCTGCAAACATGGGTTTTTGTATCGCATGTTTTATCAGAGATACAGCAGGAGCTTTAAAGCTACATAGCGCCGCAATCGTCCAATATATGCGACCTGAAATAATAGGCCTGGTTCTTGGGGCCAGTATCATGGCCTTTTCTAAAAAAGAGCTTATAGCAAGAAGCGGTTCCAACCCTGTGCTCCGTTTTGTCCTCGGTTTCTTCGTAATGGTAGGTGCTCTGATGTTCCTGGGATGTCCTCTCAGAATGATGCTCAGAATCGGCGGCGGAGATTTCAACGCTATCATCGGTCTTGTAGGCTTCGTAGGCGGTATTCTTTTGGGTATACTGGCTCTCAACAAAGGATTTTCTTTCAATCGTTCTTACAAAGTGTCCAATGCGGAAGGCTATGTTTTCCCTATAATACAAATCGCGTTTTTAGTTATTTTAGTTGCTGTGCCTTCCCTTATCGTGTTCAGTCAGGAGGGACCCGGATCCATGCATGCTCCTCTTATCATGTCGCTGGCAGCAGGCTTGATAGTAGGCGCTATGGCACAGAGAGCAAGATTCTGTACAGTAGCCGGAATTCGTGATTCCATAATGTTCAAAGATTTTTCAATGCTTTATGGCTTCATCGTTTTGATCGCTGTAACTATTGTAGTTAACATTATCTTTGGTTTCTTTAATCCCGGATTTGAAGCTCAGCCTGTAGCTCATACAGACGGACTTTGGAACTTTATGGGTATGGTTCTCGTAGGCTTTGGATCTGTGCTCTTGGGAGGATGTCCTCTGAGACAGTTGATTTTAGCCGGCGAAGGCAATATCGATTCGGTAATCACAGTTATCGGTATGTTTATAGGTGCAGCTTTCTGCCATAACTTTGGCCTGGCAGCATCTGCAGACGGTCCTACTTCCAACGGTCAAATCGCTGTTATAATCGGTCTGGCAGTAGTAGGTGTTATTGCAATAGTCAATATTGCGGGTAACAGAAAGAAAGGAGTATAAATCATGTTAGTAGACGCAAGAGGTTGTTCGTGTCCGCAGCCTGTATTGATGACAAAAAAGGCTCTCGCAAAAGAGTCCAAACTGGAAGTTCTGGTAGACAACAATACGGCAATGAATAACGTTACCAGATTTGCCAAAAGCCAAGGATGCAGCGTTTCAGTCAAAGAAACTGACGACAGCGGCGAATATACCATTGAGATTTCTAAATAAAAATAATATAATATAACAAAAACATCGGAGAAGCTCATGACTTTTTTAGTAACATTCCACACACATTTTGACGCTAACGTTTTCTATAAAAAAATAAAAGCTCTTGGTTCGGCGAGGATGAGGCCTGTTCCCAGAAGTCTCAGTTCTTCCTGCGGTACATGCGTGGAGTTTTCGCCTTCAGACAAGAATTTTGATTCTCAAAATTTAATAGACCTGGAATACGAAAGCGTATATTTAGTATCTAAAGAAGATTTTGAGCTTTTGTACCATAAAGAATAAAAAATAAAATCATGTGCAGCAAAGGACGCCCTCAAGTCATCCAAACGGCTTTAGGGCGTCCTTTTATTATGTTCTTATTCTCGTATCTGACCTGAGTTAAGTCTCTTAAAGTAGCTTCTGGTTTCTGCTACTATCACACCATTAAGCGCCACTAAGGCGATTAAATTAGGTATAGCCATAAGTCCGTTGAAAATATCAGCAATAGTCCACACAGCTGACACTGTCATAAACGGTCCGATAAACACTGCTATTATGTACAAATCAAAACGCCGTGCACGTGGCCAATTCCAAGCATGCGCGGCGCTTTTCAATTATCCGTTAAAATAATCAAAGAGGCTGATTATTGATTATTGGATATAACCTTTTTCTTCCAGAACCTTTCTTGCAGCTTCGCCGTTTGCTTCGCTGACAAGGATTACAGGTCCTGTACAACCCATTCCTGTTTCGGCATACATACCTTTTTCCCAAAGTGAAGAAGCTGCATCCTCTAAATCGATTACTTCGATTCCGTGAATTTCATAAGTTACAACTTCTTTTGGAGGTGCAGTTACTGCTTTTGGAGCTTCTCCGCCTTTCTTGCTGTCTCTGATTTCAGCAAGAATCTCCTGGAATCCGGCTTTATTGGCTGCCTCAAACTCTTTGGCGGCAACTTTTAGCACATCGTTTTCCAAAAGCTCTGTAGCATACTGGATAGCTCCTGCTATTACAGGCGCACCGGAAGCTCTTGAGATAATCATTACAACTCTATCGTATCCCTCGCCGATACCGGGACCGTAACCATAACCCAGGGATTCATAGCTGCCGCCTGTAGTGTAAGCGGAGAATATCTTTGTCATGAGGTTTCCTGTAAGAGCGTCCATTACCATTATGTCGGCAGAAGCCTCAAGCAGGTCGTTGCCCCTCATAACAACTCCGCCGTCGCTTCTTGAGGACTCTGCGAAGTTGATATCATATCCGTTTTCTTTAAGCTTTTTAAGCGCAATTTCAGTCTGTCTTGCGCCGTCTATATTAGCAATTCCAATAGTTGGATTTTCAACGCCGGAAGCTTTGGCGGCTATTATACCGTATACTGCGTTCTTTACCATGGACTCGACGCGGTCTGTAGAAGAAGTTCCGGTAGTAGTCGCTAAATAAAGCTCTTTTCCCATGCCCGGAGTGATTACTCTTCCTACTGTAGAAACACCTATCGGGAATGGATAATGCATTGTTACTGCACCCTGAATTTCTCCGGCTTCAAGCATCTTTTCCATCTGCTTGTGGGCGTCTTCGCCTTCTATGACAACTGCCTTATATCCTTTTTTCTCAGCCAGCTTTACTCCGGCATAGATATTGTCCATGCCATGCTCTGTGCCGGCTACAGCCACTCCTATAACCGGCTTTTTGCCGAAGCTGCCGGTTTCCAGAGCATCTGCGATGTCTAAAAAGGTATTGGCAATCATATTTTTGATTTGCTTTTCTGACATGTCTTTTTCCTTCCCTCTTAATTACTATTCCATCAAAGATTTAGCAAAATCACGCATAGCTTCTCCGATTAAGCTCTTAATCTTATCTTCTGAAACAGCAGATGCCTCTTCTTGCTTGCCGGAATTGGCTTCCACTACGAAGGATACTCCGTCGAACAGATTTGTCATTCTTCCTAAGAATAAGCTTCCTTTGCCTATGATCATAGCACGCTTAACATCGCCGTTTAAAATATCGTCTCTGCAAGGTCCCATGTAAGGAACGCCTGAAGGAATATGTCCCTGAGTAGGAGCCCATCCTGTCAGTCCATGCTGCGCTACGAAATCAGCTATCTGAGTTCTTTCGATATCGCCTCTCTTTACTCCCAGAGCAGCAATCATCTTATAGTTAGCTTCCGGAACGTCTCCTGCTCCGGCAGGTTTAGTGATGTCCGGATTCTGAAGTTCAGGAGCGAACTTATCTATTTCTGTCAACTTCATACCTGCTGCATCCAGCGGGTCAGTAACCAGGGAACCGATAACTGCCTGAGGTGAAGAACCAGTTCCTACAGTGTGTCTTCCAACTATATCAGTTCTGATAACTGGATTTACTCCATCATTTTCGCTGATAAGCACAGCAAATCCGCCTATGCAATCTTCAAGAATAGGAAGACCCTTCTTAACGTGATCTTTACCATTCATTCCCAGCTTAGCGGTACATCCGCCTGCTGTAACGATAACATTCTTGAAGGTTCCTGCTTTTACCAATGAAGCAGCATCAAGTATAGCGTGAGAAGGTCCTGCGCAGAATCCTCTGACGTCTGAACCTGTAGCTCCTGAAAGGCCTACAACTTCAGCAGCAGCCTTGGCGAAGTTTCCGCCGCCTCTCTGGTTCATGTCGCCGCAAGCTTCTTCGCAGCAGTCTACAACATAATCTACTGTTGCCGGGTCGATTCCTGTAACTTTAATGAGGTGAAGCATAGCTAATACGCTGGATGCTTTAGTTACCAGGTTTTCAAGCATTACGTGGGCGCTCAGGTTGGCGTCAACGTCGTGAGCACGTTTAACAGCTCCTACTAATTTGAAGTCGTTATACAGACCTTCTGCATGTTCTTCCTTTACCAGTCTTTCTATTTCGTCGATTCCGTCAGTATTCTTATCGAGAATGTCTATCTGTTCCTGCTTCAGCATGCCGTGAGCGGTGAGTTTTTCTTTTACTGATTTTGCGAATTCAGGCTCCAGCTTAACCAAGTCGAATACGTCGCAGATCTGAATCAGGCCGAGGAATTCATCCTGAGGCATGATTTCACCGTATTTTCCGTATCTTTTAGGTTCTGCGGCTTTCTTATCATACCAAGGGAACTCGGTTGCTGCCAGTTCCTTGTTGGTCATGTTGCCTATATAAACCTGGTTAGGGATGTATGCCAATACATCATCGAAGCTTCTCAAATGATTCGGAAGCTCTTTGAGATACTCTGACTCAGGATTTACAACCATCTCTGTGGTCTGAGTTGTACCATTATGTAAAACCATGTCAGGCGCTGCAGCTAAAATATAGCTGGCGCCCTTAATAACTGCGTAGTTGCTCATTTTGTATGTAACTCCTTTTAATTATGCCATTGCGTAGTATTTCTTAACCATTTCTTCAACGGCTTCCTTAGTTGCGTCGTCTTTAACAAGTTCCTCAACTTTTTCGCCGTCTTTATAAATAGCGATTACAGGAAGTCCCATGATCTTCTGGCCGATAGCAAGTCTTCTTGCCTTTGTAGTGTTAAGGCTTGTGAACTTGATCTTATCGCCGTATTTGTCTGCCATGTCATGAACGTGAGGCATCAAAGCCTGGCAAGGAACACATCCGTCTCCAAAGAAATCTACCAATACATAACCGTCTGCCTGCAGTACTTCTGCTTCAAAATTTGTCTTATCTACTTCTAACATTTTCAAATCCTCCTGATTTTTATTCATTTTCTTCTATATATTTTCCAGCCTGAACTGCGGCGATAGCACCGTCAGCTGCAGCTGTTACAACCTGTCTTAAGCTCTTTTGACGAATATCTCCTGCTGCGAATACTCCAGGGATATCAGTCTTCATATCGTCGTCTGTGATGATATATCCTTTTTCATCCATCTTAACTTTGCCTTTGAACAATTCTGAGCTAGGTTTAAATCCGATGAATACAAATATTCCGAAGGTTCCGTCTTCTTCATCTGCCTTAATCTCAGTAAGTTCACCTGTTTTAGTGTTCTTGATGACCATGGACTCTACCAGTCCGTCGCCCTTGATTTCCTCTACCACGCTGTTCCACATGAAGTCGATCTTGTCGTTGGCGAAGGCCTTCTCCTGGATGGACTTGGCGGCTCTCAGCTCATCCCTTCTGTGGATAATGGTTACCTTGCGGGCAAATTTGGTCAGATACAGGGCTTCTTCAACGGCAGAGTCTCCACCGCCTACTACATATACTTCGAAGTCTTCAAAGAAAGCGGCGTCACATGTAGCGCAGTAGGAAACGCCTTTGCCTGAAAGTTCCTTTTCTCCAGGGCAGCCGATAGGCACAGGATTGGCTCCTGCTGCGATTATTACAGCTTTTGCCTGATATTCGTCGTGAAGACCTTTCAGAGTCTTTACTTCTCCTTCCAACTGGCAATCAGTAATAGTATCAAATACGTGATCAACGCCGAACTTTTCTGTTTGCTTTACCATACGGTCTATCAGAGAAGGACCCGTTTCCTCGTCTAAGCATCCCGGATAGTTTTCAATCTCGTTGGTAATAACGATCTGACCGCCGTTTTTTTGTTTTTCAATGATAAGAGTCTTCATTCTGGCTCTTCCGGCATAAAGACCTGCTGCAAGACCTGCAGGACCTGCTCCGATAATTATGATGTCATATATTTTCATAGAGTTTTCTCTCCTTTTTTTCAAACTAATCTTCTATACAGCAAAGAGTTACGATTTTCATGAAACTATAATCTTGTACCGGAGAAAAGACCCAGCGGGTCTTTTCTCCTTAACATGATTATAATTGTTCTCTAATAGCGTTCATTTCATTGCAAATATCATCAACATCGAGAACCATTTCCATCATACTAATCTGCTCATCATATACAGCTGGATCGATCTCCGCTTTTATTTCAGGCTCACAAATGTGATATACCGCGAGTTTCAACGAAACTCCTGCTAAAGGACCTGCAAAAGTAGGGTCGCCTAAAGTTACTGTTTCAGCAGCAAGACCTGCAGCTTCGCCTTCTGCTGCTCCCAGCAGAACAACGATGTTGTCAGCTCCATACTGTTCAGTAAACTCCTTTACCCTTCTCTGGTTTTCCAAGTCCATAGCACCAGCGGCCGTTCAGACGAAGCACTCAGTAGATGAAAATACTACTTCTGCACCTGCCGATTCAGCACACTCTGCAATAGCCTGTCCCGGTATACCGTCTCTGTCACCGATAATGATGGCTTTTTTGTCTTTCAGAATTGCCATTGAATCGTCTCCTTTCATAAAATATAGAATTCATGTGCATTAACACCCCACGCCCTTATTTTAATGCAATTTCTATGCCATTTCAATACATAAAATTATTTTTTTCTATGTCATTTTTGCGTTGAAAAATCAATACTTTTATCGATATTTATCGCACTGTCTTTCTTTTGCATATTGGTGATTGCATTTTCGCCAATTTTTTGTCGTTTTGTCCGAAAATTTTTTGTCTTTTTAAAATAATTTGTCTTTTCTTAACATAACCTTTGGATTATAATAGTTGCGACAAGTTTAAAATAAGACGAGGTGAAAAATGAATTCAACTAAAAAGATTACACTGTTTTGCAATCTTCTGCTACTGACCGCTGCCATAATATGGGGCATAAATTTTGTTTTCTCAAAGAACGCGGCAGAAGTAATAGGTCCTTTCACTTTTATGGCGTTAAGATATTTCTTAGGCGCTACCACCATACTGCCTTTTGTCTTATTTTTAGAAAATCGAAAGCCTGTTGAAGAACGAACTCACTATGATAAACAGTCTTTTTTCAAAGTATTTAAATTAGCCGCTGTGATGGGCATGGTACAGCTATGTTGTTCCGTGCTGGGTCAATGGGGTCTTGAATATACCAATGCCAGTAAAGCAGCTTTTTTAACTGCTACATACGTGGTCATCGTTCCTCTGCTGGCATTCGTTTTGTTTAAATCAAAAGCAAGCCTGAACATGTGGATTGGCGTCATATTGGCTACGTTCGGTCTCTATAACTTATGTGATCTGGGGACAGCCGGTCTGAGCATCAATCCCGGCGACATTATGGTCATCGCCGGCGCGGCTTTTGGAGCTCTTCATATGCTGCTGATTTCCAAATATGTTCAATCTGTCAACGGAATGCATCTTATATGTATAGAATTCTATATAGCTTCTATATATTGTACTATATTTTCATTAATATTAGAAAAGCCGTCTGTAGATGAAATTCTTTCATGCAGCACTGAAATTCTCTATGCCAGCGTTCTCGGCTCGGGAATCTGCTACATGTTCCAGGTCATCGCGCAGAAGTATACCGACCCTACGGTTGCAGCCCTCTTGATGAGCTTAGAGTCGGTCTTCGGAGCCATCGCCGGTGTAGTAATCTTAGGTGAATCTTTCACTATGAAAGAAATTCTCGGTTCCGCATGCGTATTCGCTTCTGTAATATTGGCTCAGCTCAATCCAAACATGATAGTATTAAAAGTTAGAAAGAAAAACAGAATCGCAGATGCCGAAGGTCCTGAAGATGCTTGTCAGTCATCGCCGCCTGATGAGAATAATGAGAAAAATTTGTAATAATGAGAAAAATCGGTGAGAATGATAATAATCTGAAAATTGATACCTTTTAGAGTTTTTTTGATACTTCGTACATGTTTTTTGCAAAAAGGTATGCTTTCCGTAAAGCAGCAACGCGGCCTTGCGCCGCCAGGCACGCAACAAAAAATGTTCCGGCCTTGCGCCGTCAGGCACGCCGATAAAAAAGAGACCGCAGGCAAACCTCATCCGTCAGTGTGCCCAGGTCATGCCCGGAGCAGACATGATAGTTTGATGCGGTGTGCGCAATAAGCGGATGTAAAAAAATCGTGATTTTTTAAAAAATTACATCAGCAGCGTTCAAATTCATGTCGAAATTCGTCGAAATCCAGTCCCGGCTGACTTTTTCTTGTAAATCTTGAAAAAATGTCAGTCAAATCATCGATTTTGCTGACATTTTTCCTGGTTTTCTCTGTTTTTTACATTTTTGAGGGATTACCCACCCTTCGAAATTCCATTTTATGGAAATGCGCTGACAAAATTTCAAAAATAAACAAATTTTATCAGCGCCGGACCACCAGCTTCTTCTCACGCCAAAATCCCCCCTTCAAACCCCGAAAATGTTAGCTGATACCTGGTTACTCGGGAGCAAAAGCAAACCTCGGAAACATAGACCCGGTTACCGGGATAGAATTATCTCCCACCGTCCAATGTACGATATCAAAAGCCTTTTACGTGACACATGAAAAAAACACAGGCAGCAAAAGAGAGTACAAATAAGTCTTCCGTTGCAACGCACAAAAAGTAAAAGAAAACCCCGGACATTCATACAATCTATCCGGGGTTTATCTACGGTCTGAGCGATACCGCCGCATTAACTGATATGCTCCCTTCTAGGTAGACAAGTGAAATAATAAAAACTTGTCACTTAGAAGGGAGCATTGTTATGGCATTTAAACATAAGTATTCCTACGAAGAGAAAGAGCATATTCTTCTGGAATACCTCAATGGTACCCACGGCTTCAGGGAACTCTGCCGTATCTATGGAATGAGCCAGGGAGCTTTAAAAGGCTGGATCCGTTTATATAACGCCTTTGGGTGGGAAGGCCTGGTAACCGGAAGCAAGGCAAGGCGTTACTCTTCCGAAACCAAACAAGCCGCAGTGGAGGATTATCTTTCGGGACACCTTTCTGGTCCCGAAGTACTAAAAAAATATAAAATCCGATCAGAAACCCAACTTAGGAGATGGATTATGAAGTATAATGGTCATGAGGAACTGAAATCTTCTGGAACGGGAGGCTGTACCATCATGACAAAAGAAAGAAAGACCACCTTTGACGAACGGGTTGAGATCGTCCAATACTGCATCACTCATGGCCGCAATTATACGGAAACATCAGAAAAATATGGAGTATCTTACCAACAGGCCAGGAATTACACCGTAAAATACGAATCTGGAGGAGTGGACGCCCTGAAGGACCGCAGGGGGAAAAGAAAAGCCCTGGAGGAAATGAGTGAACTCGAAAGGCTGCGCGCCGAGGTAAAACTGCTGCGGGCAGAAAAGAAACGGGCGGAAATGGAGGCATCCTTCTTAAAAAAACTCGAAGAAATAGAGAGGAGGTGGGGCTAAGCCTGATCCGGCATGAAGCCGTATACCGGGCGATAAAAGAGGGACACGAAAATCACGGCTATTCCATCCGGAGCCTGCGCAAGCTTGGAGGCGTTTCCCATGCGGCGTATTATAAATGGCTGCATAGGAAGACACCAGAAAGCGAGTTGGAAAACCAACGTATAGCAGATGAAATAGAAAAGATCCATGAAGATTCCCCGGACAAGGGATACCGGAGAATCCGGGATGAGCTGGAGCGTTATCACGGCATGAAAGCCAATGATAAACGAGTACTTCGGATCTGCCGTAAGCTCGGTATAAAGTCTACGATAAAATATGCAAATAATGGGTGTACCCGCCATGCTAAGAATCCGCAGTATATTGCCGAAAACGTACTTGACCGGCAGTTCAATGCCCAAGCCCCGAACGAGAAATGGCTTACGGATGTGACAGAATTCCATATCTCGGAGTAATGACGCCAATGGAAAAGCATGAAAGTTATTTACGGGCAGCATAAAAAAACTGCCAGCAGGTAAAACCTACTGGCAGAAAAACTTATATTTTTTTCATTGTCTACTTGACGGGGAGCAGTTCAGATTGTATCTTCATACTCGTCATCTGTCATCACTCCGCTGACCAGGAACTTCCTTACCACTGATATTACGTCTCCGTCCTTTATTGTCCGTCCGAATATCGTCATCATCTTGTCATGGTCTACCGTGTCGAAGAACTTT
>ULQC01088859.1_pt1 | contig 23944 bp, 26 predicted proteins | sample 1954091 | NCBI WGS metagenome assembly ULQC01 (sample SAMEA4835645, study PRJEB28245) | human gut metagenome | biome: gut microbiome; material: fecal sample | place: Denmark | collected 2008
AGCATCTGGTTCGAGAGGAACTTTCGGATAGAATCGACTTTGTCCTCAAAAAGATGCTTGAGAACGATTGCAGCATAGCTCTTGCCGGTGCCATATGCACCATGAATCCAGAAAGAGCGACGCTTGTCCTCGTCTTCATATTTCATGGAGTCACAGATTTTCTCAATGGCTCCCTTCATATCTTCATGGACAATGTACTCCTGCCACATATCAGGATGACGAGATTCAGAATCAATATCCACCACCGATTCGTAGTGTGGGCTCAGCTCAATGTAGGTATTATACTTAGCCATGATTCCTCCTACTTACTTTGCGATTAAATCCAGAATATCAAGAGACTTGTATTCAGGGAAAAGCTGGACATTGTCCAAATCCGCGACAAAGGTCGTGCGGATGTACTTGTCGAACTGAAGGGAAATATCTTGCAGGATGTCCTTGAAGCGGTCAGGATTGATGCCGAAGATGGACACGGGGTCTACGCCTTTTGCCTCGGCGTTTCCTCTCGCTGCAGCCATCTGGCCAAGCGTAAAGGTATATCTGCCCGTTGCTTCTGCCCACATATACAACGCATAGAGAATAGCGACCGCATCCGGAGTATTCCATCCCTGTTTTGAAAACTTATAGCTGTTTCCGTTTGGAATCGGGATGCCCTGCTTCAAAACAGTACCGATGGGACTATGCCGGAAGGTTTCAAGTAGAGCGGTTACCGCGTTATCCCGCGTTGACTTCGAATAATCATCTCCAAGAAGGAAAATCAAATCGTTCTTCTCATAAATTTCTCCCGCAGGAGCATTCAGCATATACCATTTTGAAATGATGGAATTATAAGCAAGGTTTGTCCAGATGACAGCCCACGTCAAAGGGTTCCCGGCTCCAAGAGGCTGGACTTTGTTAAAGAGCGGTGTCGGAACACCAGACTTTGCACCTTTACCCGTTGCCGTCAAAAGGCCAGCTTCCTTTAGCCAAACCCTAAGCGAGTCATACTGGCGGGTTCCTAAAGAACCCATAGTGAAGCAGTTTTCTTTGTGCTCGAAGAAGTGTTCCAGCCAAGGACGACGAAGTCCAAAATGCTGATACCTATTCATTCCCTTTAAATCCATACCGTTTTCCCCTCCAGTGACGGAAAGAGACTTTGCTGCCAAGCAGCCCTTCCCATTCGTAAATTCAATACAATTGCAGCAGTGGATGCATCTATCCTCTCGGATGTAAATCTTACCGTTTTCAGTAATCGAAAATGCATTAACAGGACATTGAACTTCACATGCCTTACAGCCAAAGCAATATGCGGTTTTGTTTGCAATCCCCCTTAGATGGCTAAGAACAAACCTGTCCATTTTAGAATAAGGCCAGTATGTCACAACAGGTTTAGTTTCGCCAGAAATCTGAAATTGGAACTCTTGCTTATCGATTAACTGGGTGTATATATCGTTGTCCCTATATACGATAGGGCCAAGAATACTGCAGACTTGAAGCCAGTTCTGACGCTTAGATACAAAACTAAAGGAAATCTTGTCATCAGCAATCTTTTCGACTACACGGTTCCCACCGTTCTGGAGCCCACGGCCACCCATACGGGCCTTCCATCCACCTTGCTCTATAAACTTTTTCACTTCGCTATCTGGTTTTGTAGCGCGGGCATAGTTTTCGACATTTGAAAGAAGCTCCCGCATTTCATCTGGATAGCAGTCATTTACAATCCCATCCCACCAAGCAGAAGACATGGGGCATACTATACAGCCAACGCGAAATAATCCTTTACGGTAAGCTTCATTAAAAAGAATGCCATTATGGAGCAAATAGATGAACAGCTCGGATGTTCCCCATTTCAAAATCGGGCTGCAATTGATTTGGTTAATATTCTTAGCGCCAACGCTAATTTCATCTCTATCAGCCCTCGCAGCGCTTTCCTCAGCTCTCACACCATCAAAAACTACGACCTTAATATTATAGTTTCCGGTTAGTTCTCTGAGAAGCAAAATCGTTGGAACTGATTTATGAACAGCGCAACACCATCTCATTCTTCTTCCCGGAGGGCCAAACTCTTCCCAGCTATCTGTGGGCTTCAGATGGCTTTTGGCTTCATAGAATTTAAGCGATGGCCAGTGCTTCTTTGCCTTTTCTACAGACTGAATAGTGGTGGATAGCTCCATTCCTGTATTGCTAAACACCACCGAGAATTCATCCGGGGATAATGTACGACTGACAAGGTCGAGGAGCACCAAGGAATCCTTTCCTCCACTAAACGCAACAGCGAATGCCATTCCTTGCTTTTCGTATTTATCATGAGTCTTTCTAATGAAATCCATGGATGTCTTTTCAAGGCCGAGCATCAAACGTTCATTTTCTTTCCAGAGTGCATCGACATCAATTGGCTCCAGATTCAGACCTTCAGTATAAATTTTTATGGTCGGTTTCGTGTAGAATCCACCGCCCGTGGCTTCTGCAACACAAGTGCCGTTCAGAATGTAGCGGCGAATCCCCTCGGCCCAAAGTAACGGAGCATCTGTGTCCGGATATGTCCAATGTTCGTTAAAGCCGAAATAATCCAGCTCCTCTTTGAACACAGGACGAATCTCTTTTTCAATTTTGCTGTTAACTGACAGACGGTAAATACCGTTTTGACCCGTCCACTCATATCCGTACATAGATTGACCTCTATTCTAATAATATGGCGCGTTTACTTATTCCCACGCACATATACTGTTTTATTTTCGTTTGACCACGCAAACCGATAGTCGTTCAACGCCTTCGGCAGCGCATAAATCATTTCGCCGTTTTCCAGCATTCCTGCATCCCGCAGTTCAAGCCGCAAATCTTCACCAGGCATACGCATCGGCAAGTCATGGTGTTCCTCCATGAAGAGCGTAACCACATCCGGGAAGGTCTGGAGCGGTGAGTCAACCGGGACGAACGCCGCGGCAAGTGTATCGAGCGTCTGGTTCAAATCAGGAGAGATAGATTTAAAGCCAATGGCAGGATACTTATCCAGCACTTCTTGCAATAAAAGGAGCGTCCAATCCAAGCCGTGCGGCAGCGACGGCAGTGTTGTCAGCCATGTAGCATTAATATCTCTCGGTATGACATATGCCACATTTGCCTTGCGGAAAAGGTCATCCAGCCGGTCGTGCATCCGAAGGCACCAAGCATCATCGATTCCCAGTGACTCGCTTAGAAGATAGCGGTCTGAATCATAAATGAGGAAGGTATTGGATGAACCAAGTTGCAGGAGCTGGCCAATACCGCCGTAGGTGAGCATGGTCTTCTGCAAATAGTCCTTAGCATCGGAGGCATACAAAAGGCCGCCATTGCTTCTGGCAAGGTTTATCATCAAACCTCGCAACGTCATTGGATAGTCAGGTTCTTTCTCGAAAATATGCGGCATGGAAAATTTGTACGGTTTCCCTGTTACAGCCTTCTTCTCAAAAAAGAATCGGGCAATGGCATACACCGCATCAATGTTATCGCAGTCGTTATCATTCAAAAGCATGGAGAGTTCTTGAGAAGCAGCTCCAAAGAGAAGCTGGTTATTACTGTACCCGCCGAACTGCGCAAAATGTGTTTTCAATATCCGTCCAAGGGCTTCTCCCAAATCCTCTAAGTCAACGAAGCTGTCAATGTGGACATAGTGACTTCCAGGCATACAGATGACATCCATGCTCTCGTTGAGGGCAGTCATCGTGGGATGTATAGCCGCGCCAGGCTGGACCGCTTCTATCAGTTCTTTTACAGTCACACCGCGCAGCCCGACTGCACGTAGATATTCTTCGGCCTTTTCAATAGGGATTCCACTTCCAGTCGAAGGTATCGCCGATTTTTCTTTGCAAGCCAAAGCATTGCTTCGTACAACACCATATAGAAGTACCTGTTCTTTCGTATAGCCACAATGTAGACATAACGCCTGTATCAGTTCCATAAGTCTTGGGATGCTATGATTCACGTTTAACCAGTATCCGTTGGAAAGCTGCGAACAGTTTAGTCCCTCAATACGATCTTGCATTAAGTAGGGGTGCCTTTTTCTTTCAGCAACTAGTGGCTTTTTATATAGCTCGTCTAATGCGGGATTTTGCTTCTCAATTTCATGCTCCGTAATAGCAACAAGAATACGGGCCCAGTTCTTTCCTGTTATCGTCTCTCCAGCAAGCGAACAATAGGCAGGCTTTGTGCGCTCAAAACTCTGAGCATTTGTAAAGTCATATTTAATCCAGCTGGGCTGTATTTCAACCGTTTTCTGTAATACTTTCGTTTCAACGGGAGCTTTTTCTTTTTCACGAAGGTAGACAATATAAGCCGCAAGGAGCTGCACAGCCGTGTTGCGAAGGCGCTTATTGGCAAACGTCTTTTTCGTGCGCCGCAAAGCATATTCCACTTCGTCTATGGAAGTGACGCTCGTTAGCGTCTGAGTCAATGCCCGTGCTTTGATAAGGAGGACGTTTATCTGTGCATATGATTTCTGGATGTCTTTTAATACAGAGGGCGTGACAGCATTAGGAAGCCACTGGAAAAACTCTTGTTCAGCAGGATTGCTTATTTCTTCCATGTTCGTTTTCCTCCCTTCTTCCTCTGCTGTTGCCTTACCATGAGCAGTACGCTGCTCACCAGAATTCTGACCATCTTGAGATGCAACGCTCTTCTCCGTGCTTAGGATTTCTTCATAACGAGCTCTGTCGTTTTTGTAGAGTGAGACCACCTCAGCAAACATAGGTGTTCCCGGAGCAGATTTTGATTCCTGCCCCTCATACAGACCTCCTAGACTACGGAGCCGATTTACCAATCCACCTGCGCTGCGATAACTGTCACTGATTACATATCCGTTTCTCTTTGCGAGGCTACGCAGGCGCACGGATGCTTTTTCAGCAGCCTTCATAATAGACGTCCCATTCTTTATCATGTCGAGATACACATCCAACAATACGACCGCTTCCTGCAAGTCAAATGGGCGTTTATTTAAAGGCTCTCTGGAATCCTTACGTGCTTGCATCTCTTCTTTCTCCCCTCAGACCGCCAAAACACACGCGGCAATGCTTATTTTTCAGTATTGCCTTTTTCCGATGGCTGTCCGGAGAAAAAACCGTAGACCGGTCTCTCGGCATTTTCCGGTATCATATAGGTCGTTCCGTGCGTTAGCACTCCGGGTATCCGATTCATTTTACAGTGGTTTTGCACTTGCCTTTGTGTGATGCCCCATTTTTCAGCAGCTTCTTTCGTAGTCATATAGCCGTTCATAGAATCAACCTCCTGTAGCATCAAAGCGCACAATAAGCTATAATATTTTACCATGCTCTCGACGAAACGTCAATGCGCGAAGACGAAATCCAGAGTTCGTGTTGGCGAAATAATAGGCTCTATATCTCGCTCGAATCCTTCCTGGAAGAACACAACAAGCGAGGATAGTCCAGCATTGTACTGTCCTCCTGAAAAAGTATTTCTGCTGACGCAGATAATACCATTATGGAGATTCAGCAAAATGCTTCAATTATTGGGTGGCCGCTGGGAGCGCAATCCGGCCGCTGAGCAGCGCATCTGTGGCCGCTCACGCGCGCAACATGCAATCTGGACGTTTGACGGGAAGGGCGAGCTGCTCCTGACCATCATGTCCTCGCTGGCGCAGGAGGAAAGCCGGAGTATTTCTGAAAACTGCACCTGGGGCCAGCGGAAGCGCTTTGCGGACGGCAAGGTCACGGTACCGTTTAACCGGTTCCTCGGCTACGACCGTGGGCCGGATGGCAATCTGGTGGTCAACCGAGAGCAGGCAGCCATTGTTCAGCGCATCTACGCTATGGAACCGTCTACGCTGATGACGACATCCGTTTCACATTCAAAAACGGACAGGAAAACCTAAGTCCATAAACAGAAACTAGCTCCTCATCACTGGAACATCATCCGGTGACGAGGAGCTATTATCCTTATGCAAGTTTATTTCTCTGCGCTAATGAGACTATCATTTTCCCATAAAGAGCATCTAATAATGATACTTTCCCCGTATCAAGCCAACCAAGCATAAATGCATCTAAAGCTTTAACTGTGCCTTCACCAATAAATCCAGCAATTACACTTGTATCGGCTTCGTCTATGTAATCAGTTGCGTACATTTTGCAAATTGAACGTCTACCATAGTAGTTAAAAATTGCCCCCATTGTAGTTGCCAAGGTTTCAATATTTGCTGGAAAATCTTCTCTGCTTATCAACTCATTCGCAAGATTTCGCGGCATATCGACAAATTCTTTTGCTGTTTTTGTTCCTCCAAAGGTTTCAACCGACTGCTTCATACTGAAGGAAAACGGCTCAGCAATACTCTTTGCCCCCAACAATTTCATAAAGTCAATCTGAGCTGCATGATATTCTGTATATCCTTTATTTGACATGTGTTTAAATTTATCCCTTTGTGAATAAACCTCGGCATCCCAAATATGAGTGAACTCGTGAAACACCAGATACGCTGCATTCATTTGTGGAATGGATAATTTTGACCAAATCTCAAGCGTATGATTACCTGTAGGAATATCGTAAAACGCTGCTGCTGGGGCATCAAATCCTTGCTTCAAAGACTTTTCTAATGTCATTTCCTTTGGCTTCACATCAAAAGAGGGAAAACTATCTATATCGACAAAGTGCTTGTAATCGTCAATACAAGACTGCACAAAATCTGTAATATTCTTTGTCATTTTTCCTCCTTGCAAACACTTCCCACTTGCCGTATCTCTTGCCGTTCTCTCTGCGGATATAGTTCTTATCCTGCAAGGACGTTATGATCCGCTTCACGGTTGCGATGGATTTACCCGTTGCGCTCACAAGTTCCTGCTGCTTGATGCTTGGGTTCTGTGCGACCCGCTCCAAAACAGCCAGTTCCTCCAGCGAGCAGTCCAAAGTATCAAATTGATACTTTGGAACTTTGGGACTGATACTTTGGGAAACGCTCTTGTCCGCAAAATCAATGTGCATCTCATTCCTTGCTCAGATCTTCCGTCTTGAAGGTCGTATACCCCTCATAGTAGTAGCTGTGGTCGATGCCCTTCATATAGACCTCGCGGCTATTAATCTCGTCGGTCAGAGCCGCCTTCAGCAGCACCTTGATCTCCACATCCTTGATGGGGCTGCGCTCCATGGCCAGTAGGTAGTCCTCTTTATCGACCTTGCTCCAATCCACAACCTGTCCGATACCGGCTTTCAGCATCTGGTCAAGCCACAGGCGGGTGCTGCGGCCGTTGCCCTCTCGGAACGGGTGGGCAATATTCATCTCCACATACTTCTCGATGATCTCGTCAAAGGTGGACTGGGGCATCTTGTCGATGTTTCCAAGCGCCGCCTCCAGATACATCAAAGGGGCAAAGCGGAAATTGCCCTTTGCCAGATTCACCGTTCGCAGTTCACCGGCAAAGTCGTAAATATCCTCGAAAAGTGCCTTATGAATGGCTTGCAGCGACGCAAATCTGCCGGGAGCCAGCTTGTCCAGAGCGCCGCTCTCAAATAGTTCTACAGCCTTCTTTTTGCTGATGCGCTCCTCCTCGCGGGCAAGCTCGGCGGAGTTGGTGATGCCAAGTTTATTTTCAAGTGCCATTGTGGGCCTCCCTGCGTTTTATGAAATAGACTTTTAGTGTGTATCCCAAAATCGGTGCACAGCGCATCCTGCCTATACTCTTATAAAATAATTATACCATAAAACGCTGTATCCACAAGCAATATTTCGATGCTTGCGTCCCAGAAGCGGGAATTAATCGATATAACAAAAAACGGGCGCGCAGCCTTGAGAAAGGAGGCTGCGCGCTCTGCTTTTTGTCGTTGGCCTTGTTCAGACGGCATATATCTTGGAATAAGCTATCTCAAAGCCGCTTTGCGATCTGCCAGATCACCCGCTGTGCTGTCGTGACTGCGGCAATGTCTTCCTTCGTGGCGAAGCCACGGGCGTTGACGACATGAGCGATTTGATTGATGTTATTTCCAATGCCGGCGAGTTGACGCCGGATTTCGGCGTATTCGGCGAGTGGTCGGGATCGGAGGTTCATGCCAGAGATCAGCGCACGGAGGAATACTTCCATTGGGAAGCCAGAGAGCATAGCCTGCTGTTTCAAATGTTCATGTTCCTGCTCATTCAAACGGAGCGATATTTTGATTGGTCGTTTTCTCATGATCGTTTTTCCTTTCAATTCATAAGGGGTTATAGGGGAATTGCTTCCCCTAACAAGCGCATTTGGACGGCCAAATGCTATGCTTGCGAAAGCAGCTTCCGTATAGCGGTTTCATTTTCGTGATAATGCTGTTGTAAAACTAACTTCTTGATTTATTGGTGTCCAATAGGTATAATAATTGCAAGAAACTTTTGAGGTGAATGACCGTGCTACACGAGGAACGAACTGCAAATATTCTTATCAATAAGGCGGGTGGAAACGCTGGGCCGGATGCCAATGGCTACCGCGTGGCTCTGCCATCTGCCTGGATGAAGGCCCTGGGCATCTCTGAGGGCAGCCGCACCGTAACGCTGCAATTCGATGGGGAAAGCATCACCATCCGCCGCCCTGCCGTGTCTGATTACGATGACTTTCTGGCCAATGCCCGAAGCAGCGCTCACGCCCTCCTGATCCTGTACTACTACGATGGGAACAAGCTCTGTACGAAGATTTGCGCTGACCAAACCACTCATCAACTTGCCATCGAAAACGAGGTCAGTTCTCCCCTTTCCACCGCTTTCGGCGTGAACCGCAAGCCCACATGGGACGATCTGCAAACCTTCTTGAAAGACCGCTGTGTGCCGCAGGAGCGGGACGGTTTGAAATATTACCTGTCTGACTTGGGACTGGACTGCTATGACCCGCTGGCGATCATCCGCAAGACCGAAGGGCGCATGGCAGAGGATTCGTGCTGGATCAAAATTGTGGAGGGCTGAATATGTCGATCAGACTGACAACGGGAAGCCGCATCGCGGAAACTTCGTCTAAGGGCAATCAGGAAAAATGGCTGGCAGATGGCCGCTGGTACAAGCTGGATCTGTTCGGCTACGAGGGACTGGCTGAAGCCGTGACCTCTGCGCTGCTGGCACAAACCAATACCGGCGCGTTGGGCTTTCGCTATGTGACCTACCGCATGGAGCGGCTGGAAGTCCACGGTCATACCCGCAACGGCTGTTCCAGTGCCAATTTTCTACGTCAGGGCGAGGCCATTCTGACCCTTGCGGAGCTGCTGCGAAAAGGCGTTGGCCCGGACTGGCAGACTGCGGTAAACCGCCTGTCCAATCTTCAAAGCCGCCTTGCGTGGTTGGTGGAGCAGGTTGAGCGGCTGACGGGACTTGACCGCTTCGGCACCTATCTGACGCTGCTGTTCGAGGTGGATATGTTGTTCGGCAACGAGGACCGGCATCTGAACAACATCGCTGTGCTGCGCTGCGGTGATGGCTTTGACTACTGCCCCATCTTCGACTTTGGTGCGGGCCTGCTGTCCAACACACGGGACTATCCCATGGAGATCGAGCCGGACGCATTGGTGCGGCAGCTCAAGGCTCAGCCCATGAAAACGGGCTTTGTCCGACAGGTCCATGCGGCCCAAAATCTCTATGGGCCGCAGCTTCGCTGCGACTTTGCCGAAAAAGAGATCATGGCGGCCCTTTCAGAGCCGCTGGAGTTTTACGCCAAGCGGGATGTTCCTTATATCCGTGACCGTGTGACGGCCTGCATCAAATTCCAGCGGAAAAAATTATTCTGATTTTCTGCCGTCCTCCCGCAGCCACGCGCCCCGCAGCACCATGCGGAGATACGCCGCCCGCCCGATGCCGTGGTCCTGCGCGGTGCGGGTGAGCCGCTCATATTCTGCCTGCGTCAAGCGGAGATTTACCTGCTTTTCCCGTAAGTTCTCTTTGTTCTTCATCTGATGATCCTCCCTATTATTCTTTTTTCGGCTTGGTATATATTTATCTCAGTATTGCTCTACTCAGTCTTATTAGACGCTGAAAATCAGCGTTCAGGTGCGCTGATTTTCAGCGTTCTTGAAGTTCGAAAATCGAAAGTCAAGAAATTCGGTTTTCGAATTTCAGAGGGTACAGTGCAGACGGCCTCCCCAACCCCTGCCGTTTCCGGCGCAGCAGGCCAGCTTGCTCCAGTTCGGATAGCAGCTTCTCCGCCTTGCTGTGGGCGCAGCCCAAGTCCTCCATAATGTGGCTGATGCCATAGTAAACAAAGGCGCGCCCTTGCTTATCGAACCACCCGCTTTTGCGGGAAAGTCCCATTTTGTCCAACAATAATCCGTAAAGCAATTTTGCTTCACAATTCATGTTTTTGAATGGTTCCTCCGTAAACAGCACCTTTGGAACACGGTAAAATGTAAATAGCTCTGATTCATGCTCGTAGAAATAATCCATATTGTTCCTCCTTGCCCGTTGGGGCATAAAAATAGCGGAGGCAGGCATTTGACCCGTCTCCGCTTGCGTTGATTTTTGCTTTTGTTTCCTTCTTGGGGCGTTATTTGGACTCTCGCAGGATCTCAAGCGCGGCGCTTTTGATGTTGTTCATCGCACCTACCCACGCCATTTGATCCCGCGCCTTCAAGTCCTCGTTGATGCCCTGTGCTTCCGCCATCTGGCATATGATGATTTTCAGCAGCTTGTCCTCTGTGGTGTCCGGCTCCGGCGGCAAAAGGCAGGGATAATACTGCTCGCCCCGCAGCTCGTAGTAAAGACCGTTCTCAAAAATGACCGGCGGCAATGGCGGTAAATTCTGTTCCATATATAGTTCGCCCCTTTCTGCCAACATTGTACGGGAGAAATCTGTATAGCGCCAGTATGCGAAGATCATCGCTCTCCCCTGCCCTTCGCGCGGTAACGGGCCTCCAGCAGCTTGATGATCTCCCGCTCCATTTGCTGCGCGGAATAATTGCGCGGGAAATACTTCCGCAGCGACTCGGTTTTGATGCGAATCTGCTCTTTCTGATTGGGCTTTTCCTCGGTAAGAATGGCGTACAGCACCTCCGGTGTCAGCTTTGCCTCGCGGGAGAGTTGCTTCATGCGGAGTGCTTGTGACAGCGACGGTGTGGCGTCCTCCTGCCCAATCAAGTCCCACAGCTCCGCCTGCTCGTCGCGGGTGAGATAGGACAGCTCCACGGCGGGAGAAAAGGCGATGCGTCCATCGTCCACCATCTGAAGCAGCGGCGGAACAAGGTTGGTCAGGCGGATATAGCGGCGTACCGTTTCTCTGCTTTCACCTGATTCTTTCCCTATGACTTCATTTGACCGGAACTTAGGCACAACTGTTGTCGAAGTTAAATCTGTCCGTCTGCCCTGCCTGTTCATGGCCTCCAGTTTCATCTTGTAAGCGAATGCCTTTTCACTTGGCAGCAGATTTTCCCGTTGCAGATTACTGTCCACCATCAAAATCACCGCTTCGTCGTCGGTCATTTCCCGCACCAGCACCGGCACGGTGGACAGGCCCAATTTCTGCGCCGCCAAGCGCCGCCGATGCCCGCTGACCAGCTCGTAGCCCTCCCCTTTTGGCCGCGCCAGTAAGGGTGACAGAATACCATAGGTGCGGACGCTCTCCACCAGCTCGTCCATGGCGGCATCCTCCCGCACCCGATAGGGGTGCTTTGCAAAGGGCGAGAGCTTGTCCGGCGGAAGCTGCGAGATAAATTCCTTCACCATACCGCCCCTCCCTCCGAAAGCGCGGCGGACACGTTCACATGGTAGTGAAGGTCGGAGCCGCGATAGTGGTAGTCCGCGTCAAAGGAATGGAGCCAACCGGCATTTTGCACATTCGCGTTTTCCCTCTCTTTTTCGGCCTGTAACCCTTGCGGCGCAAGGATTTTTCGTACTTGTGGCTCTTGGGCTTCCACGGTCGGTACAGAGGAGCTGGGGCATCTTGAGATGGTCGGCACCATCGTCCATCAGCTCACGCGGAACCTCACGGTAGATCAGATCAAGGAGGCCGGCTTCGATACCTATTTCGTCGACCACACGACCGGCGTGTTCCCGCAGTTCGCCTCCGGCTATCCGTGGTCGGCGGCGACGATGCAGGTCACGGGCGATACCATCGCCGACCTCACCGAGGACCTCGCCGCCGAGCAGAAGGCGCGCGTGACCTACGATAACATCCTGCGCCTTTCCGACGATCCCGACGTCAACGACGTCATCAAGTTCCTGCGTGCGCGCGAGATCGTGCACTTCCAGCGCTTCGGCGAGGGGCTGCGGCTTGCCAAGGAAAAGCTCGACGAGAAGAACGTCTACTTCGTCAACCCCAGCTTCGACCGATAAAGGAACGGGAGGGCGTCCCTGCGGACGTCCTCCCGATGTCATGCCTTTTGCGTGAGCAGCTCCGCGAGCCGCCTGCGCTTCGTGCGCTGGTCGCCCTCGATGTGGAGCTTGGAATAGATCTGGTTTACATATTGCTTGACGCTGCCCTCGGAGAGAAACAGCTTTTCCGCGATCTCCCGGTTCGTCAGCCGCTGTGCCATCAGGCCGACCAGCGCATATTCCCGCTCTGTCAGCACGGCGAACGCTGCGGGGCGGACCGTCCCGCTCTGCCGCCGCTCCCCTGCCTCGCCCAGCGCGAGCACCCGCGCCGTGAGCGCGGTCTGCGGTCCTGCGGCAAGCAGCGGCTTGAGATAGCGGTAGTTCTCCGCAAACGGCATCACGATGCCGTCCGGCGCGGCGTCGGCAAGCGCCTGCGCCAGCAGCGTCTCGGCTTCCCCGCGCTTGCCCAGCCGCTCATAGGCCGACGCGGTCTGAAGGCGAACGTGCAGCGCGACGAGCGCATAGTGCATCCCCTCGCACAGGGCGAGCAGACCTTCGCTGCGGCCGATCACCTTGGCGTAAGCGCCCTGAGTAAGGTACACCTGATTTTCGATCATCTCGATCATCGGCCGGCCCGGCGCGAGGATGCTGACCGAGGCGAGGCGGTGCTCGGCAAAGACCTCCGGAATTTGTTCCATCTCGCCCGACAGAGCGTGGCAGTAGGCGCTGACGGCGTTCCAGAGGTTGAGCCACGAGGCGTTGTGGTGCCGCAGCAGTTCCGTGCGGCGCTCGGCAAAGCTGCGGTGCGGCCCGACCTCCGCGTACCGGGAGAGGCGCTGCGCGAGGAAGTCGCAGCAGAGCGCCATATTCTCCTGCCCGTTGCCCTCGATCTGCGCATAGGCGCTCTCCAGCGCGATGTGCGCGTCGGTGAAGCGTCCCTGCACAAAGGCGGCCTCGGCGCGCATGATGGTCTCCCCGCCCTGACCGTGACCGTTGGTGATCTTATAGTAGTGCGGCATACATTCGGCCATCTCGGCAAGCTCGCCCGCAAGCTCGCCCGGGGCGCGGTAGAACATCATCAGCACGGACGGCGAGCCGAAGGTCCAGCCGCCGCTCGAGCGGATGCTGATGGCGGGACGGGACATCTGCGCGCTGGCACTGCGGTGCAGACGGCTCATGGCGCTGATGTCGTTATAGCAGAGGAAGCTCATGATAAGGTCGCATTCGCCCAGCAGGTTGCCGCGCTCCTCCGCGGGCAGCTCGGGATGCTCCTCCAGTGCGGCGAGCAGGAGCGCCTTGAGCTCCAGCATTTTCGGGATATTGCGCCAGTTGAACATACTGCGCATCAGCACCAGAAGCGCGAACGGGTGCGCCTTCAGAGCATCGGCAGGACATTCGTCGAGAGCGGCCAGCACCTCCGACGGGGGCAGCGACGCGAGCAGGATGCCCGCATCCTCCTGCACCACGCGCAGCAGCGCGTCGTAGTCCCCGCAGCGCCGGTAGGCCGCCATGGCGTGAAGATACTGCCCTCGCCCCTCGTACCATGCGCCGTAGCGCTCCCGGCAGCGCCGCTGCGTCTCCGCGTCCAGCGTCCGGAAGGTGCGCTCCGCACATTCCTTCATCATGTGGTGGAAGCGGTAGGTCACGCCGTCCGGCAGACGCTTGACAAAGGCGTTCTGCGCGGTCAGCACGGCGAGCAGCTCCTCCGCGTCGGCGTCCCCGGTGACAAAGCGCGCCATCTCCGCAGTGAATTCGTCGGCAAGACCCATCACCGCGAGAAATTCCTGCTGCCGCTGCGGCAGCGGCTCAATCATGGCGGCGGTGAACATGGTGAAAATATCGGAATCACGTTCGGGCAGCGTCCCATGCTCCGAGAGCGTCCGCAGGTTCAGGTAGACGGCGGAGAACCAGCCCTCGCTGGAGTAGAGCAGCGATTCCGCCTGCGCGTCGGAAAGCTCCGTGCCGCAGCGGTGCGCGTAAACGGCCAGCTCCGTATGGTTCAGCCGCAGCTGCTCTGTGCCGAGCCGGTAGACCCTCGCCCCCAGCCGGACGATCTCTGCGGCGGGCAGAAAGCGGTCGCGGCTGGCGATGATCAGGTGGACGTTGGCGGGCAGGCGGCCCGCAAGCATACAGAGAAAGGCGGTCACGCGTTGGTCTGTGAGCAGGTGAAAATCGTCGATGAACAGATAGCAGGGCGTTTCCCCCGCCAGCTCATGGCAGAGATCGTCCGCCAGCAGCCCGCCGCCGGCGGCGTCCGTGGGACAGGCATACTCCCGCAGCAGGTCGATGCCCGCGCGGGCAAAGGCGTCCTGCGCGCTCCGCCAGAAGATCGCAAGATTGTCGGAATACACGCTGATGCGGACGACGCGCAGCGGCCCGGCCTTTGCGCGCTCCTCCAGATACCAGTTCACCGCGGTGGTCTTTCCGTAGCCCATCGGGGCGACCACGGTGGTCAGCGCGCAGCGGGAGATCGGCCGCAGGCTCTCCTGCAGCCGCTCGGATATGTAGATGGTGTTCAGCTTCCACTTTGGCTTTGGCATGGTGCTTCCTCCGTGCGGCGATGTGCTCTGACCATATTTTATACGAAAACCGGCCCGCTCGCAAGCGGCAAAAAGAAAAGAGAAATGCCGCGCATCCCTCTTTTCTTCTTTGCTGTTTTATGCGTTGATGGCCTCGTCATAGACGGCGGCAGCGGTAGGATAGCTCGCCAGGAGCTTATCGCGGAAGGTGTTGACCAGCTCCTCGTTTCCGTACACGGAAAATACGCTCTGCCCGACTGTGACGATGACCAGCTTATCCGGGAAGCCGCACATCCAGTGCTTGGCCTGAATGGTCGTGCGCAGGTCGTCCGCGAGCCTGGCGACGTTGTTCGCGTCGGCGACATGGAACGCGCCGCAGGTGAAGGTGTTCAGATTCATCATGTGAACGAGCGAGGCGGCGCTGTCGATGAGCGAAGCGTCGTCCGCCGGGAAGGTGAGCTGATAGCTGAGGCTGTCGGCATTGCTCGCGTCGAAGCTGCCGGGCGCGCCGTCTACGGCGTGCTCGGAATCCCCTCCGGCGGCAGGGAACTTTTCTTCATCGCTGTATGTATTCCAGATCGCATTGAGGATCGTCAGCGCGTCGTCGACAGCCGCGGCGGGCTTGTCCTCTGCCGGGGTCTCGGGCTTGGGCGTCTCGGTCGGCGGCTCTGCGCTCGTTCCCTCCGCAGGCTTTTCAGCCGGCTTTGGCTCGGGCTTCTGCTCGGGCTGCTTGGCAGGCTCCTTTTCCGGCTCCCCGGCAGGCTCCTGCTCGGGCTTGCTGTTGTCCGTCGGCTGCGTCTGCTCCGGCTTGCTGTTGTCCGCCGGCTCCTGCTCTGTTGGCTGCGTCTGCTCGGGCTGCTCCGGCTCGTCGGGCGTCTCGGTCGTTCCGCCGGACTGCTCCTCTCCGCCGCCCTGCTCCTGCGAAGGCGCGTTGCCGTCGTCGGTCGGCGCGGCGTCCTTGCTGCCGCAGGCGGCGAGAGACAGCAGCATCGTGAGGATGAGAATGAGGGAAAGCGTTCGTTTCATGCGAATGGTTCTCCTTGATAGATCGTTCTTTTGACCGCGTGCCGCGGCCCTGCATGAATAGACGAAGGAAAGCAGAAAAAGTTCCGGATTTTTCGATGTTTTTTTTCGGGCGCGTTTTGCTCAGCCCACGCGCAGCTCGTAGTTGACGATATCGAGGTAGCGGCCGAATTTCAGCCCCACCTCATGCAGGGTGCCGGAGTAGGTGAAGCCGAATTTCTCGTGCAGGCGGACGCTGGCCGCGTTGCCGCCCGCGATGACGGAAACGACCGTGTGCGTGTCCGCGTCCTCGCGCGCCAGACGAAGAACGGCCTCCATCAGCGCGCTCGCAATGCCGCGGCCGCGGCTCTCGGGCGCGACGTAAACGGAAAGCTCAACGGTTTGCAGATAGGCGTCGAAGTCGCGGTAGGGCGAGAGCGAGGCGTAGCCGAGGACCTTACCGTCCTCCTCCGCCACGAGCAGCGGATGGTTGCCGGTGTTGTGCGCGGCGAACCACGCCTCCCCCACCGCGCCCGCGCGGGGCTCTACGTCGAAGGTCGCCGTGCCGTTTTTCACCTCGTAGTTGTAAATGTCGAGCATCGCAGAAAGATCGCGGCGCTCTGCCGTGCGAATGTTCATCAAATGCTCTCCTTTTCAGGAAAACAGGCCGAGCTGTCCGCCATTTTCGCCGTTTTCCGGATCGTCCTCGGCCTTGTCGCCGAGCAGTGCCAGAAATTCGTCCTCCGTGAGCACCGGAACGCCCAGCTCCTGCGCCTTGCGCAGCTTGCTTCCGGCGGCCTCTCCGGCGACCACATAGCTCGTCTTTTTGGAGACGGAGCCGGCGGCCTTGCCGCCGTGGTCAGCGATGAGCGCCTCGGCCTCGTCGCGCGTGAAGCGCGTGAGCGAGCCGGTGAGCACAAAGGTCTTGCCCGCAAAGCGCAGGTCCTGCGGGGCTTCTGTGCTGGTCATGTTGACGCCTGCGTTTTTCAGGCTTTCGATGAGGTCGCGGGACTGCCCGTCCGCGAACCAGCGCTGCAGGAACTGCGCGGTGATCTCGCCGATGTCATCCACGGCGGTCAGCTCCTCGACCGTGGCGTTCATCAGCGCGTCCATCGAGCCGAAGCGCTGCGCGAGCACACGCGCGGCCTTCGTGCCGATCTGGCGGATGCCGAGGGCGCAGAGCAGCTTGGAAAGATCGTTCTGCTTGGAGCGATCAATGGCGGCGACGGCGTTCTGCGCGCTCTTGAGGCCCATGCGGTCGAGCTGCGCAAGCGTTTGCACGTCGAGACTGTAAAGGTCGGACGCCTTGCGGACAAGTCCGGCGTTCACCAGCTGCTCGAGCAGCGCGGGGCCGACGCCGTCAATGTCCATCGCCTCGCGCGAGGTGAAGTGTGTGAGGTTGCGCAGCAGCTGCGCGGGACACTCCGCGCCCGTGCAGCGCGTGGCGCTCTCGCCCTCGGCGCGGTAGACCGGCGCGCCGCAGACCGGACAGCGGTCCGGCAGACGGTAGGGCTGCGTGCCGTCGGGACGCTTGTCCTTCAGCACGCGCACGACCTCAGGAATGATCTCGCCCGCCTTGCGCACCACGATGGCGTCGCCGACGCGGATGTCCTTCTCGTCGATGAAGTCCTGGTTGTGGAGCGTCGCGTTCGTGACGGTCGTTCCGGCCAGATGCACCGGCTCAAAGACCGCCTTCGGCGTCAGCACGCCCGTGCGCCCCACCTGCACGACGATGTCCGTCACGCGGGTCTCCTTCTCCTCGGGAGGGTACTTGTAGGCGATGGCCCAGCGCGGCACCTTGCTCGTTGAGCCGAGAATTTCACGGTCTGTAAGGCTATTCAGCTTTACAACTGCGCCGTCCATATCGTAGGGCAGCTCCGCGCGCTCCTCGCCGAGACGGCGGATCTCCGCAAGCGCGTCCTGCACGTTGTCGACCACCTTGTTGCCGATGACCTTGAATTTCTGCGTGCGCAGATAAGCAAGCGTCTCGGCGTGGGTCGTGAAGGTCCGTCCCTCGGCGAGCTGGAGGTTGAAAACGGCGATATCCAGCCGGCGCTTCGCCGCGATCCTCGGGTCAAGCTGGCGCAGCGAGCCGGCGGCGGCGTTGCGGGGATTGGCAAAGGTCTGCTCCCCGTTTTCCTCGCGCTCGGCGTTGAGCGCGGCAAAGACCTTTTTGGCCATGTAGACCTCGCCGCGCACGATGAGGCGCGGCAGCTTCTCCGGCAGCACCATGGGAATGGACTGGATCGTGCGCAGATTCTCCGTCACGTCCTCGCCTACGCGCCCGTCGCCGCGCGTGGCGCCGCGGACGAACACGCCGTCGCGGTACTCGAGCGCGACGGACAGACCGTCCACCTTCGGCTCCACGCTGTATTCGACGTGCTCGAGCTGCTCGCGCACCTTCTCGTCGAAGTCCACGACCTCGGCGTCGGAGAAGGAGTCCTGCAGGCTCTCGAGCGGGACGGCGTGCGTCACCGGCTCGAACTTCGTCAGCGCCATGCCGCCCACGCGCTGCGTGGGCGAGTCCGGCGTGATCTCCTCGGGGTGCTCCTTCTCCAGATTGGCCAGCTCGCGCTGGAGCATATCGTATTCATAGTCGCTGATGCTCGGCTCGTCGAGCACATAGTAGCGGTACGAGTGCGCGTTGAGCGTGTCGCGCAGCTCCTTTATGCGTTCCTTGTAGTCCATGGCGTTCTCCCCTTTTATCCGGCGTTGTTCATAATGAAGTCCTCGGCGGTGGAGGACATATCCTCGCGTGTGTCGAAGTAGGTGTAGGTATCCGGCACGGAGCCGACGATGACCGTCTCGGCGACGGCGCAGCGGTTGGTGACCTTGGTGACGGTCGAAAAGCCCGGCAGCAGGACGCTCACATACACGTCCACCACCAGCCGGATCTCGTGGCGCGTCTGGTTGATGCCCGCGGAGGCGAAGGCATTCTCAAAGTGCGCCGAGGACGAGCCGACCGACTGCATTTTGATGTGCAGGAGCGGTCCGCGGCCCGCGAGCAGCGGCGAACCGGTCAGACTCCCGAGCGGGATGGCCAGCTCGCGCGTGGAGACCTCCGAGAGCCTTTGCAGCACGTCCGCGAGCACGGCGGACTGCAATCGGTTGAACTCCGCCATGTTGCTCTTGACCGCCGTGATGTGTCCCTCGTTGTCCTTTTCCAGCGAGATCAGGCGGTCGTAGTCCACACCGGCGTCGTAGAGCGTTTCGTTCACCGAGGTGTTCACGACGCGCGTGACGGCGTTCGAGACGCGCGCGGTGGCAAGGCTCGTGAGAATGGGCCGAAGCTGCGTCATCGCGGTGACGGTGAGCGCGATGAGCGCGGCGCAGACAAGGAAAAGCAGCAGCCGGCGTTTCTCCCGCCCCGTCATGCCGCGGCGCATATAGCGGCGCATGGGCGTTCCCCCTTTCGGGAGAATCTATGCGCCCACGGCTTTTCCCTATTCGCCGAGCTTTTTCACCATTTCCTTGTAGGCTCTGCCGCGCTCCATAAAGTTCGCGTAGCAGTCGAAGGCGGCGCAGGCGGGCGAGAGCGTCACCACATCGCCGCTCTCGGCGCAGAAGTAGGCGGCGTCCACCGCCTCCCGCAGGTCCTTGCAGCGGACGATCCGCGGCCGCTCCGCTGCGGTCTCATAGGCTTCGCTCTCCACCACCGCGCGCTCGATGGCGTCGGCGGTCGCGCCGCAGAGGATGAGCGTCTTGACGTGCTCGACCACCTCGGGCGCAAGGGGTGCAAAGGGAATGTGCTTGTCATACCCGCCCGCGATCAGCACGACCTTGTGCGGGAAGGCACGCAGCCCCGCGATGGTGCGCGTGGGACTGGTGGCGATGGAATCGTTGTAATAGCGGACGCCGTGCAGCTCGCGCACGAACTCGATGCGGTGCTCCACCCCGGCAAACTCCCGCGCGACGCGGCGGACGGTCTCATCGCGCACAAGTCCGTCCACGGCAAGGAGCGCCGCCATATAGTTTTCCACATTGTGCCAGCCGGGAAGGCGGATGTCCGCCAGCGGCAGGACCTCGCGCTCCCCTGCCGCATCGCGCAGCCAGATCGCGCCGCCGCGCACGAACGCGCCGTCGGCGACCTCCTCCTGCCGCGAGAACAGACGCGCACGTCCGACCGCCTTGCCGCTCAGATCGCGCGTGATGGCGTTGTCGGCGTTAAAGATGGCGGTGTCCCGCGCGCTCTGGTGCAGGTAAATATTTTCCTTGGACGCGATGTACTCCGCCATGTCGCGGTGCACGTCCAGATGGTTCGGGGCGAGGTTCGTCAGCACCGCGACCTGCGGCGAGTACGGCATATCCATCAGCTGGAACGACGAAAGCTCCAGCACCGCAAGATCGTCCGGCGTCATCTGCTCCGCGTCCGCGAGCAGCGGACGGCCGATGTTGCCGCCGAGCCACACGCGCCGTCCCTCGGCCTTGAGAAGCTCGGCAATGACGCTCGCGGTGGTGGTCTTGCCGTCGCTGCCGGTCACGCCGAGAATGGGACACGGACAGACGGCGAAGAACGCCTCCATCTCGCTCGTGATGGCCGCGCCGTGCGCCTTCGCCTCCAGCAGCTCCGGCACGTCGGGCCGCATCCCGGGCGTACGGAAGACGACGTCCGCGTCCAGATCGCGCAGATAGCCCTCGCCGAGGTGCAGCACCGCGCCGAGCGCCTCGTAGTGCGCCGCCGCGCCGCCGAGCGCCGCGCGCTCCTTCCTGTCGCAGGCGATGACCTTCACACCGTTCCGCGCCAGCAGCTCCACGAGCGGACGGTTGCTCACGCCGAGGCCGATGACCGCGGCGGTCTTTCCCTTCATGCCTTGCAGATATTCGTGCAGCGTCATACACAAATACTCCCCTCTGAACATTCGCAATATATAAAATTATACCGCGCCTGCCGTATTTTATCAACGATTTCCCTGCACAAATTTTTGTTTCTTGACTTTGCCCGCTTCGTCCTTTACAATAAGAAGCGCGAGTAAGACAGGCGGTCGCGCGGCAAAGCCGAAAGGCTTGCTGTGAGGAAAGTCCGGGCTCCACAGGGCAAGGATAACGGGTAACGCCCGCCCAGAGCGATCTGAGGAAAAGTGCAACAGAAATAGACTACCCATAGCAATATGGGAAAAGGTGGAAAGGTGCGGTAAGAGCGCACCCGTCGGCTCGAGAGTGTCCGACGCTGTAAACTCTATCCGGAGCAACACCGGTATGGGAGCAGGGGCTTCGCGCCCCAGGGTCGGCCCGACCGCTCCCGGGGTGGCTGGAGCTCCGCGGCAACGCGGCGCGTAGATAGATGACTGCCAGATACAGAACCCGGCTTACAGTCTTGCTCGCACGAATATGGAAAGACCGACGGCGTGCCGTCGGTCTTTTCGTTATTTCTATGTACCTTAGTCCTCGGTCTCCCAGTTGTGGTAGGTGTTCTGCACGTCCTCGTTGTCCTCAAGCATATCGAGCAGCTTTTCCATGTTCTTGATGTCCTCCTCGCTCGTGAGCTTGACGTAGGTCTGCGGGATGAGGCTGATGTCGGCGCTGGCAAAGGTGTAGCCCTTGGCTTCAAGCGCGGCGATGACGTCGTTGAAGGCGTCGGGATCGGTGGTGATCTCAAACACGGGACCGTCGGCGGTGAAGTCGGCTGCGCCCGCCTCGAGCGCGTCCATCATGACGGTGTCCTCGTCGTAGTCGCCGTCCTCGTTGTCGATGATGATGACGCCCTTGCGGTCGAACGACCAGCTCACGCAGCCCTGCGCGCCCATGCCCTTGCCGAACTTGTCGAAGTAGTGGCGGACCTCGGGCGCGGTGCGCTGGCGGTTATCGGTCAGCGCCTCGACGATGACGGCGACGCCGCCGGGGCCGTAGCCCTCGTAGGTGACGGACTCGTAGTTGTCCGTGTTGCCGGAGCCGAGCGCCTTGTCGATGGTGCGCTTGATGTTGTCGTTGGGCATATTGTTCGCCTTGGCCTTGGCGATGACGGTGGCGAGGCGGGAGTTATTCGCCGGGTCGCCGCTGCCGCCCTGCTTGACGGCGACGATGATCTCCTTGGCGATCTTGGTGAACGCCGCGCTGCGCTTGGCGTCTGCCGCGCCCTTGGTCTTTTGGATATTGTGCCATTTGGAATGTCCGGACATAGTTGATCTTCTCCTTACAGATAGTATTGAATGGCGTCGTGATGCGACGCGGAGCGTACGACCTCAAGCAGAGGGAAGGACTTCGCGAGATACGCGCGGACCGCCTCGCACACGACGTTCTCGGTCGGATAGTGACCGGCGTCGATGAGGTTGAGACCGTGGGTATCGAGGAAGTCATTGTAGCGCAGATCGGCGGTGACGAAGGTATCGCAGCCCTGCGCGATGGCCTGCGGGATGTAGTCGCGGCAGGCGCCGCCGCCGACGGCTACGCGATGGACCGGCTTTCCGCCGTCGCGGAACCGCAGACCGCTGCATCCTAATGATTTTACCACAGCAGGCAGGAACTCTTCAAGAGGAATTTCACAGGAAAGTGTGCCGATGCGCCCGATTTTTTCCTCATTGAGCATGGAAAGGCCCGAAAGACCCAACGCGTGCGCCAGACAGTCGTTCACGCCGCCGTCCGCCGCGTCCAGATTGGTGTGCATACAGCACGCCGCGAGGCCGTGCCGCACGAGATAGCGCAGAAGCCTTCCCTGCGCGTCGTCCGCGCGGAGCGTCTGCACCTCGTGCCACGCGCAGTTCATCACGGGATGGTGCGAGACGATCATCTGCGCGCCGAGGGAGACCGCCTCCTCTGCAACGCCCTGCGTGATGTCCAGCGCCACGAGGATCCTTCGGACCTCCTGCGCCGGATCGCCGACGAGCAGGCCGACGTTGTCCCAGGCCATCGCCAGCTCGCGCGGCGCCCAGTCGTAGAGACTGCGTTCAATGTCATGTGCCGTTGTCATGTTCCCACTTCCCTTTCTTTGCTTCCAGCGCGTCCGCCAGCGCGGCAAAGCCGTCCGCTTCGCCGCTGCCCGACTGCCGCAGGCCCTCGGCCCGGCGGCGCAGACGCGCGATCTGATGGGCGAGATAGTCCCCGTAGAGCGCCTCGCGCTCGAGCGCAAGGCCGCCGTAGAGCTGCTCCGCGCCGGGGGTGTATCGCTCCCCTGCCGTGACGGTCATCACGACGTAGAGCTTTCCCTTGTCGCGCACAAGGTGCTCGCGCGTGACGGCGTAGCCGTTCTCGCAGAGCCGGAGCCGCAGCTCCTCGATCTTCGTCTGCGGCTGGAGCAGCAGCGTGTGCCGCCCGTCGCGCGTCCACGGCGCCGCGGCGAGGATGCCCCAGATGGTCTCGCCGCCCATGCCGGCGATGAGGACGGTGTCGCACTCCTCCGGCGCAATGGCGTCAAGTCCCGCGCAGAGACGAAGGTCGATGCCGCCGACGCCGTATTCCTCCGCGGTGCGCCGCGCGTGCTCCAGCGGCTCCCGCCCGATGTCGGACGCGATGGCGCGGTCGATCACGCCCCTCTGCCGCAGGCAGACCGGTATGTAGCCGTGGTCGGTGCCGACGTCGGCGAGCACAGCGCCCTGCGGCACGAGCGACGCGAGCAGCGCGAGCCGCGGCTGAAGCGATAATTCTCTTGTCACGGCGCGACCTCCTTTGCAGCAGAAAAAGGCGCATACGAGCGTATGCGCCTTCCGGCCTGTCCGGTTATTCCTCGGCGGGCTTGTTCGCTTCCTCGTTCACGAGCGCAAGGAGCTTGTCCACGTCCACGCCGTGCACGGCGCAGGCCTCCTCCACGGTCTCGCCGCGGGACGCGGGGCAGCCGAGGCAGTGCATCCCGATGCCGAAGAAGATCGGCGCGGTCTGCGGAGCGACGTCAAGAATATCACCGATGATGGTGTCCTTCGTGATCTCAACCATTTTGAAAATACCTCCGGAAAAGAATGTCGGAGATAGTTTACCCCATTTTCCGCGTTTTTTCAATAGGAAAAAATGCAAACGTGCCGCATTCGTTCGATACGGACGCGGACGACCGGAACAGAACGCAGAAAAGCGACCGTCCGGAGACGGTCGCTTTCGGAAAAGTCAAAGCAATGACTTAGCCCTGCTCCTTCATCTTGGCGAAGCAGTCGCTGCAATAGACGGGACGATCAGACTTGGGCTCGAAGGGAACCTTCGCCTCGCCGCCGCAGGCAGCGCAGACAGCGGTGAAGTACTCGCGGGGACCACGGGCGGCGTTCTTGCGAGCGTCGCGGCAGGCCTTGCAGCGCTGGGG
>ULQC01093599.1_pt1 | contig 22994 bp, 19 predicted proteins | sample 1954091 | NCBI WGS metagenome assembly ULQC01 (sample SAMEA4835645, study PRJEB28245) | human gut metagenome | biome: gut microbiome; material: fecal sample | place: Denmark | collected 2008
AATATATGAAAGAAACAAACGAAGCTTTGTTACATACTTATAACCAGTTTCCGGTTGTGTTAGATCACGGTGAAGGTGCATATCTGTATGATACAGAAGGAAAGAAATATCTGGATTTTGCAGCCGGATATGCGGTGTCTTCGTTGGGATACGGCAATCAGGAGTTGAATGAAGCATTAAAAGCACAGATTGACAAGCTTTTTCACACATCTAATTTGTATTACAATACTGTATGTGGAAAAGCAGCAGAAGATCTGAAACGTATTACCGGAATGGATCGGATTTTCTTTACCAACAGTGGCGGAGAAGCGGTAGAAGGAACTTTAAAAGCGGCAAGAAAATATGCATACAAAAAAGGAACCGGCCGTTATGAATTCATTGCTATGAAGGAATCTTTTCATGGAAGAAGCTTTGGAGCGTTATCGGTAACAGGTCATGATCCATATCGTGCACCGTTTGAGCCACTTGTACCGGGAGTGTCATTTGCAGAATATAATGATCTGGACAGTGTAAAAGCACTGGTAACAGACAAAACATGTGCGATTATCCTGGAGCCGCTTCAAGGAGAAGGCGGCATCAATCTGGCTACAGAGGAATTTATGAAAGGGATCCGCAAACTTTGCGATGAAGAAGGAATTCTGATGATTTGTGACGAAGTGCAGTGTGGTATGGGAAGAACCGGTTCCATGTTCACATGGCAGTCTTATGGTATCAGACCTGATATTATGTCTATGGCAAAAGCAATCGGAAGCGGAATTCCGGTAGGAGCGTTTGCAATGACAGAAGAGATCGCGAAGTATTCACTGGAGCCAGGTGATCACGGAACTACTTACGGCGGAAATCCTCTGGCATGTACAGCTGTAAGTAAGACGATCGAGATTTTTGAGAAAAAGAATCTTGTGGTACATGTGCAGGAACTCGGTGCATATCTGACAGAAAAACTAGAAGAACTGAAGTCAGAATGTGATTGCGTAAAGGCCGTTAAAGGAAAAGGACTGATGCAGGGAATACAGGTGACAAAGCCATTATCCGAGATTACGAAAGAGGCCTTAAAAGAAGGACTTCTGATCATCGGAGCCGGAAACGATGTGATCCGTTTTGTACCACCTCTTATTATTGAAAAAGAGCATGTGGATGAGATGATCCGGATTTTAAAGAAGGTACTGTAATATTTTTTGAAATTAACAGCATAAAAAACCAGTCATGGGACATATTATCTGCATAAGCAGGAGGTATGGAGATGACTGGTTTTTTGATTGCGCTTTTGTCGGGAGCGCTTATGAGTGTACAGGGAGTATTTAATACGCAAGTGACGAAGACAACGGGGATGTGGGTGAGTAATGGATGGGTGCAGTTTAGTGCATTTCTGCTGTGTGCAGCGGCATGGCTGATCGCCGGGCGGGATTCTATCGGGAATTTGTGGAAGGTAGAGCCCAAATATGTACTCCTCGGAGGAGTGATCGGTGCAGGGATCACATGGACCGTGATCAAGAGTATGGAGGCACTGGGACCGGCGAAGGCAGCACTTCTGATTGTAATCTCGCAGTTGATCGTAGCGTACGTAATAGAACTTCTCGGATTGTTCGGAGTAGACAAAGAACCACTGGAAATCCGTAAAATTATTGGAATGTCCATTGCCCTGATTGGTGTTGCAATTTTTCAGTGGAAATAGTACAATTATTTTACTAGGCATATGCGGGGATTTACAGTTTTCGACAGGCTGTAAAGGAGAAGTTATGCATAGGGAAAAAAGACAGAACAGAATAACAGAACAGAGAAAAATACAGAAGGAAATATGCCGTATATTGCTGATCTTTACCATGATACTGAGTATGATATGTGTCGTGAATCTGACCGGATGCAGAGACCGAAAATCACAGGAACAGACGGAACTTATTTCGTTGGACGGGCGTGAACCGGATGTGGAAAAAGCAGATGGAAATACTGAAAAAGAGGCTGAAGGATCAGAAACGGGAACGGATGATAACATGACAGAAAAAGCTGGCCTTAAGCAGGAAAAACTACAGATCTGTTATGTACATGTATGCGGGGCAGTGAAGTCTCCGGGAGTGTATGAACTGACATCGGACAGTCGTTTGTATGAAGCTATTCAGATGGCTGGAGGATTTACGGATGAGGCAGCAGGTGAGGCTCTGAATCAGGCAGAAAAGATTGAAGATGGTTCCAGAATATATGTTCCGACGAAAGAAGAGGCAAAAGCCGGAACAGAGAACAACGGTACTTTCGTACAGAATGCGGATAATGAAAAGACAGATGCAACAAAAAGCACAGATGCCGGAAGTACGGCAGATGGCAAGGTGGATATTAATACGGCCGGGAAGGACGAATTGATGACACTATCCGGAATCGGAGAGGCGAAGGCTGACGCGATCATTCGTTACAGAGATGAGCATGGAAAGTTTCAGAAGATAGAAAATCTGATGGAAGTGGAAGGTATTAAAGACGGTGTATTTCAGAAAGTAAAAGATCAAATTAAGATCTGACAAGGGAGTAGGAACATGAGCAGACGAGTATTGGTTGTGGATGATGAAAAACTGATAGTAAAAGGAATCCGGTTTAGTCTGGAGCAGGATGGATATGATGTGGACTGTGCTTATGACGGAGAAGAGGCACTGAAACTGGCAAAGGAGAATGCATATGATATCATTCTTCTGGATGTCATGCTTCCGAAATATGACGGTTTTGAAGTGTGTCAGCAGATCCGGGAATATTCGGATGTTCCGATCATTATGCTTACAGCAAAAGGCGACGATATGGATAAGATCCTGGGACTGGATTATGGAGCAGATGATTACATAACAAAGCCATTCAATATTCTGGAAGTGAAGGCAAGGATCAAAGCCATTATGCGCCGTGTCAGCAAGCGCGATAAAAATCAGGAAAATGAAAAAGTGATCGTAAAAGGCGAGATGAAGATTGACTGCGAAAGCAGACGCGTGATCATCGGAGAAAAGGAAATCAATCTGACAGCAAAAGAATTCGATCTTCTGGAACTGCTTGCCATGAATCCGGGTAAAGTCTACAGCAGAGAGAATCTTTTGAATATCGTATGGGGATATGAGTATCCGGGAGATGCAAGAACTGTGGATGTACATATCCGGAGACTTCGTGAAAAGATTGAAACGAATCCAAGCGATCCAAAATATGTCTATACGAAATGGGGAGTGGGTTATTATTTCAGGGGTTAAAAAATATTTTAAAAAGAATATATTCAGGAGCATGAAATTCCGGATCATCCTGCTGGTGGCACTGGCAGGGATTGTTCCGGTATTGATTATGAGAGGGGTGTTCCTGACCAGCTATGAGAAAAGAGCAGTGGAGGTACGAACTGCTGAGATACAGAATCAATGTACCATTCTCAGTAATCAGCTGAGCAGTTCGGGCTATCTTACGGGAGATACGTCAGAGACGATCAGAACAGAACTGGTTCAGCTATCTAATATCTACAGCGGCCGGGTAATGGTAATCGATGGTAATTTTAAGATCCAGGAAGATACATATGAAATGGATGAAGGAAAAACTATCGTATCGGGTAATGTGATCCGATGTTTCAAAGAAAAAGGAACCAGCGAGTATAATAAGAAAAACAGATATATAGAAGTGACAGCGCCGATTTTAGGAAAAGATGATTCGATTGTAGGAGTATTGCTTGTCAGTGCACCGACAGATTCTGTCCTGGACAGTCTGGAGATTTTAAGAAACAAAGCAGATGTGGTAGCACTTGCATCGATCCTGGTTATCCTTATGATTGCTGTGCTTTCGGGAATGGCTATGTTAAAACCTTTTAAACGCATTACAGAATCCATTTCTGCGGTTACAGAAGGCTATGACGATGATTACCTTCATGAGAATACGTACACAGAGACAATGGAATTATCGGAAGCGTTCAATAAGATGTCGGGACGCATGAAAACTCTGGATGACTCGAGAAATGAATTCGTATCGAATGTGTCACATGAGTTAAAGACACCGCTGACATCCATGAAAGTACTGGCGGATTCGCTGCTTTTGCAGGAAGATGCACCGGTAGAACTCTATAAAGAATTTATGGGGGACATGTCGGAAGAAATCGAGAGAGAAAATAAGATTATTAATGACCTGCTTTCGCTGGTCAAGATGGACAAGACCGCGAATACAATGAATATAAAGTCAGAAAATATGAACGAACTGATAGAAAAGATATTAAAGAGACTGCGTCCGATTGCGGCTACAAGAAATATCGAACTGGTCTATGAAAGTTTTCGTCCGGTGACGACAGAGGTAGATGAGATGAAGATCTCTCTGGCAATATCGAATCTGGTGGAGAATGCCATCAAGTATAATAAGGAAAATGGATGGGTGCATGTATCTTTAAATGCGGATCACAAAAACTGCTATATTGAGGTGGCGGATTCGGGAATCGGTATACCTGCTGAAGCACAGGAACATATATTTGAGAGATTCTACCGGGTGGACAAGTCCCATTCAAGAGAAATTGGCGGAACAGGACTTGGTCTGGCAATTGCAAGAAGTGCAGTGGTTATGCACAGAGGGGCGATCAAAGTATTCAGTCAGCCATCGGAAGGAACTACTTTTACGGTAAGAATTCCGTTAAACTATGTATCTTAGGCAGAAGGAGATTAAGATGAAAATGAAAAAAATTTACAAGATCCTGCTGCTTATAGCTGTTTGCATCATAGCAGTATCAGGATGTAAAAAAGAGGACAAGGTTAGCGGCACCAGGATTTACTATACAGACTCAGAGGGAGTTTCACTGGTTGAGAAGGGCACAAGAATCAAAGGAAAGACAAAAAAAGCGCAGATTAATTATGTGTTAGGGAAAGTCCAGAAAAATACAGATAATATTAATTATCGCAGTGCCTTTGTGAAAGGTGTAAAGATAAAGAACTGGTCGCTTCATTCCAAAAATCTGACAGTGGATTTTAATCGTGCATATCAAAAACTGAGTGTAACGGAAGAAATTGTACTGCGGGCATCGGTGGTACAGTCGCTTGGACAGATAGATGGAGTAGATACTGTATTGTTTACGATAGAAGGAGAGCCGCTGGAGGATCAGAACGGCCAGGAGATAGGATATATGCAGCCATCGGATTTTGTACAGAATACGGGATCCAGTCTGCATGCTTATCAGAATGAGACATTTCTTTTATATTATGGAAATAAAAAGGGCACCCGTCTTGTAAAAGAAAAGGTAAATGTCAGATACAGTAGCAGTGTGTCCAGAGAAAAAGCACTGGTCGAACAGCTGATCAAGGGACCGGATTCGGATAATGAATCAGCAGTGCTCCCAGAAGGAACAAAAGTACTTAGTGTATCGGTAAAAGATCATATCTGTTACGTGAATCTGGACGCCGGATTCCTTGATACGACGAATGTAATGAATCCGGAAGTTCCGGTATATGCAATTGTGAATTCTATTGTAGATGGAAGTGCGATCAGCAGAGTACAGATCCTGATTGACGGAAAAACAGATATTACTTATATGGGAAAGATAAATTTGGAAAAACCTCTTTCCAGAAATCCCAATATTGTGGAAGGAGAGTAGCATGTGAAAAACAGACCGCTTCTTAGTGTGTGTCTGATGGTTCTATGCATCATTGCTTCTATGGTTGTGTGGGGAAGAGAGCGGTTCATAAAAGAACTTCGTCCTTCCCCGATTGAACGATATGCCGCAGAAGGTGATAATATTACCATTTGCGGCAAAATATACAGGCAAGAGCAAAAAGAGAACTGCCGGATGATCTATCTGAAAGAAAATTCTATTTATTCAAACTCAAAAAAATTTCAAGAATCGAAAATTATCATTTATACAAATTCCAGCCAAAAATTACATATAGGAAACCAGATTAAAGTGTGTGGAAAGGTATCATTTTATGAAGAGGCCAGAAATCCGGGAAATTTTGATCAGAAATTTTATTATCAAAAACAGGGAATCCATGGGAAAGTCCGATCGGATGATATACAGATTACGGATTACAAACGAAACAAATTAAAAGACAGACTTGAAAAATTCCGGATGAACTGGCAGAAAATGCTGCAACGCGAGATGGGAGAACGGGATGGTTCAGCACTTGCGGCAATACTCCTTGGTGAAAAAAGCGGTATGGATCAGGAAATGAAAGAATTATATCAGGTAAACGGGATTGGACATATCCTGGCGATTTCCGGACTTCATCTATCGTTTGCGGGACTTGGAGTATACCGGATAGCAAGGAGAATGACAGGTTCATACAAGGCAGGTGGAATCACGGGAGGGATTCTGTTGTGTCTGTATGTGATGATGATTGGAATGACCGTGTCGGTGATCCGGGCGTGGGTGATGTTCGTATTTCGGATAGGTGCGGATATTACCGGTAGACATTATGATATGCCGACGGCACTTGCGGCTTCAGCTGTGCTAACGGTCGGGATCCATCCGCTTTATCTGTACGATGGTGGCTTTTGGTTGTCGTTTGGAGCTGTTTTTGCAGTTTGTACGGTGATACCGGTGCTTGAAAATGAGATGCGGTGTAAGAGCCTGTGTGCAGGCCTGGGAATCAATGTTTTATTGTGGCCGGTGATCTTATATAATTTTTTTGAGATTCCGGTGTATAGTATACTGCTGAATCTTATAATACTTCCGCTGATGTCGGTAGTTTTAACCTGTGGAATGATCGGGTCATTTATAAAGATGGCCGGGTGGATACCCGGAAAATGGATTTTGTGGATCTGCAGATGTATCTTATGGGTGTATGATAAATGCTGCGTTTTTACAATAAAGCTTCCGATGGCAAGATGGGTGGCGGGAAGGCCGGATAAGGGAAGAATCTTTATCTATTATCTGGTGCTTATGACAGTGATTTTGATATTAAAATTTAAAAGAAACGGTAAAAAATATATCATAAGTATAACGCTTTATACGGTTGGATTTCTGATATTGATATCGGGCCCCTGGGTAAGAACCGGAGCAGAGGTTACGATGCTGGATGTAGGACAGGGAGACTGTATCTGTGTGGAGGGACCGGAGCATAAGACTTATCTGATCGATGGAGGCAGCAGTGATATAAAAAATGTCGGGAAATATCGGATAGAACCGTTTTTAAAGTACAGAGGAATAGGAAGTATTGATTATGTGTTCGTATCTCATGGAGACATAGATCATATGAATGGAATTGAAGAAATGCTGAAAAGGCAGCAGGTCGGGATAAAAATACGGAATCTTGTTGTGACAGGAGAAGCGTACCGGGATGAAAAGTTAGAAGAGCTTATAAGTGTAGCAGAAGATAATGGAACGACGGTCTGGGAAATGGAAAACGGGACGCAGATCAGAGAAGGAAAGTTGAGATTCACCTGTCTGGGGCCGAAAGAAAAGAATATGAATCCCGGAAATGAAGCATCCATGATCCTACATCTGGAATACGAGGGATTTGACATGCTTTTTACAGGAGACGTGGAAAAAGAAGGAGAAGAAAGTCTGACAGATACGCTCTCTTATCTACAGGAAAAGAAGATTTCATGGGAGATATTAAAGACTGCACATCATGGATCAAAGAATTCTACAACGGAAGCATTTCTGGAAAATGTAAAACCAAGATATGCATGGATTTCGGCAGGAAGGAAGAATCGTTACGGACATCCACATAAAGATACTTTGGAAAGACTTGAAAACAGTGGCGCGAAAATATATTCTACACAGGAAAACGGTGCGTTTGGAATAACTGTAAATAAAAAAAGTATGCGGATTCATGGGAGAAACGGTTGAACTTAAAAGGAGAATTCAGTATACTTTTAAGAGGTGAAAAAGATAGGAGAACACCGATGAAAAGTTTAAATGAAGATATAAAAACAGGAAATTTTAAGCCGGTATATCTCCTGTATGGGGAAGAGGCTTATCTGAAAAAGCAATACAGAGACCGGATAACCAAGGCAATATTTCCGGATGGGGATACGGTAAATTATGCATATTATGAAGGCAAAGGGATAAATCCGGGTGAACTCATAGATCTTGCCGAGACAATGCCGTTTTTTGCAAAGCGTCGTCTGATAGTGGTAGAAAATTCGGGATTTTTTAAAAATGCAACACCGGATCTGGCCGATTATATCAAGACGATGCCGGATACGGCATGCTTTTTGTTCGTGGAAAATGAGGCGGACAAACGAGGAAAGATGTATAAAGCGGTGAAGAGTAAAGGACGCGTAGTTGAGATGGCGCGTCAGGATGAGAAGACGTTATTATACTGGGTTGCAGGTAATGTAAAAAAAGAAGGCTACAAGATCAAGGAACAGACGGCCAGATATCTTCTGTCAACAACAGGAACGGATATGGAGAATCTGGAAAAAGAACTGGAAAAACTCTTCTGTTACTGTATGGGAAAAGAAGAGATTGAGATATCAGATATAGAAGCAATCTGTACAACACAGATTACAAATAAGATTTTTGATATGGTAGAAGCGGTTGCAATGAAGAACCAGAAAAAGGCGCTTGATTACTATTATGATCTTCTGGCATTAAAAGAACCGCCGATGCGTATCTTATACCTTCTGACGAGACAGTTTAAGCTGCTTTTGGAAGTGAAAGATCTGGTGGGGAAACGCTACGATAAATCATCAATCGCAAAGACAGTCGGACTTCATCCGTTTGTGGCGGGAAAATATATGCAGCAATGCCGCACATTTGAAAAGAAAGAGTTAAGGAACATTCTGGAAGAGGCTGTAGATACCGAAGAGATGGTAAAGACGGGACGCCTGAATGATGTGATGAGTGTGGAACTTTTCATTGTAAAATACAGTGCTGCATGATAGAATTGATAAGATAAACATTTAATTAAGGAGAAGATATTAGTGTCAGGAATAGATCAGAGTAAAATTCGAAATTTTTGTATTATAGCACATATTGACCATGGTAAATCAACACTGGCGGACCGTATCATTGAGATGACGGGACTTCTTACCAGTCGTGAGATGCAGTCCCAGGTGTTAGACAATATGGAGCTGGAAAGAGAACGAGGAATCACGATCAAAGCCCAGACAGTCAGAACGGTATATAAGGCAAAGGATGGAGAAGAGTATATCTTTAACCTGATCGATACGCCGGGGCATGTAGACTTTAACTATGAAGTATCCCGAAGCCTTGCAGCTTGTGACGGGGCAATTTTGGTAGTGGATGCCGCACAGGGGGTAGAAGCACAGACGCTTGCCAATGTATACCTTGCGCTGGATCATGATCTGGATGTAGTACCGGTATTAAATAAGATCGATCTTCCAAGTGCCGATCCGGAACGTGTGATTGAAGAGATTGAGGATGTGATCGGAATAGAGGCAGAGGATGCGCCGCAGATTTCTGCAAAGACCGGACTGAATGTAGATCAGGTGCTGGAAGAAATCGTGGCAAAGATACCGGCACCAACCGGAGATCCGAAAGCACCGCTTCAGGCGTTGATCTTTGATTCCTTATATGATGCGTATAAAGGTGTTATCGTATTTTGCAGAATCAAAGAAGGAACTGTAAAAAAAGGAACACCGATCCTTATGATGGCGACAGGAGCTAAGGCAGAAGTAGTAGAAGTTGGTTATTTTGGGGCCGGACAGTTTATTCCGTGTGAGGAACTGAGTGCCGGAATGGTAGGCTATATTACGGCAAGCCTTAAGAACGTAAAGGATACCCGCGTGGGTGATACGGTAACCAATGCGGCACATCCATGTGCAGAACCGCTTCCGGGATATAAGAAAGTAAATCCAATGGTTTACTGTGGATTATATCCGGCAGATGGCGCAAAATACCCGGATCTCAGGGATGCGTTGGAGAAATTACAGTTAAATGATGCATCACTGCAGTTCGAACCTGAGACTTCAATTGCACTGGGATTCGGATTCCGCTGTGGATTCCTTGGACTTCTGCATCTGGAGATCATTCAGGAACGTCTGGAAAGAGAATATAATCTGGATCTGGTAACAACTGCGCCGGGGGTTATCTATAAAGTACACAAGACAAATGGAGATGTGATAGAGCTTACGAATCCATCGAACCTTCCGGATCCTTCAGAGATCGAATATATGGAAGAGCCAATGGTAAAAGCAGAGATCATGGTGACATCGGAGTTTATCGGTGCGATCATGGATCTGTGCCAGGAACGTCGAGGCGTATATGAAGGTATGGAGTATATTGAAGAGACACGTGCAGTATTACATTACCAGCTCCCGCTTAATGAAATCATTTATGATTTCTTTGATGCATTAAAATCAAGATCAAGAGGATATGCTTCGTTTGACTATGAGATGGCCGGTTATGTGAAGTCAGAACTTGTCAAACTGGATATCCTGATCAATAAAGAAGAAGTCGATGCATTGTCATTTATCATTCATGCAGATACTGCATACGAACGCGGAAGAAAGATGTGCGAGAAGTTAAAAGAAGAGATCCCGAGACAGTTATTCGAGATTCCAATCCAGGCAGCAATCGGAAGTAAGATCATCGCGCGTGAAACAGTTCGTGCGATGCGTAAAGACGTGCTGGCAAAATGTTATGGTGGAGATATCAGCCGTAAGAGAAAGCTTCTGGAAAAACAGAAAGAAGGAAAGAAACGTATGCGTCAGGTGGGCAACGTAGAGATTCCGCAGAAAGCATTTATGAGTGTATTGAAGCTGGATGATAAATAATGAGACCATTAGAGTTATATATTCATATTCCATTTTGTGTAAAAAAATGTCGGTACTGTGATTTCCTGTCTGCGCCTGCAACACCTGAAGCGAGACAGGAGTATGTCATGGGCTTGTGCCAGAAGATCCGTTCTTATTATGATCTTGCCGGTATGTACCATGTAAGCAGTATTTTTATAGGAGGCGGTACACCGTCCATATTAGAAACTCAGCAGATGAGGAGTATCTTCGATGCGATACGTGCTACATTTCCAATTGATTCGGACGCGGAGATCACGGTAGAAGTGAACCCGGGGACAGTAGATAAGTTGAAATTGATGGCATATCGGAATGTCGGGATTAATCGTCTGAGTATCGGATTACAGTCAACGGATGATCAGGAATTAAAGATGCTCGGAAGAATTCATACATATAAAGACTTCCTGGATACCTATACGCTTGCAAGAGAAGTGGGATTTCAGAATATCAATGTAGATCTGATGTCGGGAATTCCATTTCAGACATTGGGAGGATGGGAAGATACATTAAAAAAAGTGGCAGAACTTGGTCCGGAACATATCTCCGCATACAGTCTGATCATCGAAGAAGGAACGCCGTTCTATGAAAAGTACGGAGAGGGTGAACGCGCTGAGGCGAGAAGAAGAAGAGAACTTCCGGATGAAGATACAGAACGGATGATGTATCAGTTTACAAAAAATATTTTGTGGAGTTACGGCTATCACAGATATGAGATATCTAATTATGCCAAAGAAGGATATGAATGCCGGCATAACCTTGGATACTGGAACCGCACAGAATATCTGGGAATCGGAACCGGTGCGGCATCTCTTATCAATAACCAACGATTCGTAGAAGGCGGTGAGATCGAAGTTCTTAGTTTGCAGAATCAGATGGAAGAATATATGTTTCTGGGGCTCAGAAAAATCGAAGGAGTATCCAAGACTGACTTCAGGCAGACTTTCGGAAGAAGTATTGAAAATGCATATGGAAAAGTACTGATCGATATGTACCAAAAGCAGCTGCTTGAAGACACCGGCGAATACATCCGGTTAACAGAAAAAGGAATCGATGTCAGCAACTATGTCATGAGCGAGTTTCTATTTTAAATTGTTCCAATCAAGATATCACAACGGTTAAGGTTCCATTATATAATTATTATGGCATACAAAAATGTAACTGAATAAAAGGATAGAAGCCATTTCTGTGCATATGAGGTCATGGTTAGTAACTCTAGAGTTTCTCCATGATTGAATCAGCACAGAAATGGCTTCTATCCTTTTATTCAGGTCCGGGGTAAGTCACCAAAATAATTACTACAACAACTTCGCCATTACTAACGCATAAATCTCCTGGTTCCGTTTCTGCCAGTTGTTTGCAATGGTTGCAGCTTCGGATTCTGTCGGGGCTGTTACAGTGAGGTCGATCAGAGGAAGTCCCTGTTCGATGACCTGACAGCGTACAGAATATTCCATGTTGGAATTCTCGAAATAGTCCGCTTTTACGGACATCTCATTTTTTAATTCGTAATGTTTCTCTTTTAAAAATTCGTCGATATCATGCTGGATTGCAGGAGAGATATCGTTTGTAAAATAATGGATGGTCTCTGCTCCGTCTTCCGTAAGATGATAAAATGTACGGTGATGAGTAGATTCTTCACGAATAAATCCTGATTCCAGAAGTTCGGATAAAGCCTGCTGTAATTTAAAGTAGGTTGTATATCCTTCATCCAGAATAAATTCTGATATCTGGGAATTGGTAAGAGGAAAATCAACTTCGTTCAACATATACAAAATGATCAATTTATATAACGTAAAAGATTTGGCCAAGGTTAACACTCCTTTCCCTGCCAGATGTCATGTGTTTTTAAGTAAGACTGGAACTGATTCAGAACTTGCCTTTTGTTACAGGTCCATAAAGGGGCGATCAAAAGATTTTTTGGTCCGTCTCCGGTTAATCGGTGGATAACGATGTCCGGTCTTAAGTGGCTGATACACATCCCGAGAAGCTGGTAGTATTCTTCCGGTGTGGGAATGTAGAATGGAGAGGCCAGGTAGATGTCGGCCAGATCGGTATCTTTTAATACATGTAAAAGCTGCAGTTTGATGCCCTGAATATCCTGGTGGTTCAGGTATTCTATGGTCTGGAGTATATCCTGTTCGGTTTCATTTGGAAGACACAGGATTGTATGGACAATAACATCGATTCCACGCTTTCGAAGCTCGGATACTGCATTTTCAAATACCGGAAGCTCATAACCTCTGCGGATATATCGGGCGCTTTCTTCATGAATAGTCTGAAGACCAAGTTCAACCCAGACTGGTTTGATCCGGTTTAAATTTTCCAGGAGATCCAGAATCTTTTCGCTTAGACAATCCGGTCTGGTAGCTATGGAAAGAATCCGGATATCAGGATGTGTAATTGCTTCCATATATAATGTTTCCAGATATTCTAAAGAAGCATAAGTGTTGGTATATGCCTGAAAATAAGCAATGTAAGATGATCCGGTATATTTTTTTGCAGACTGCTGCTTCCCGGCTTCAATCTGCTCTGTGACAGACAGAGTACGACTGGCGGCAAAATCGCCGGAACCTCCATGGCTGCAGAAAATGCAACCGTGGGTTCCGAGGGTACCATCCCTGTTTGGACATGTCATGCCGCCGTCGAGAGATATCTTATAGAGCTTTTCACCATAAGTCTTTTTCAGATAATAATCCAGAGAATAGTATCTTTTTTCTCCCCAGTGTACGGTCATATCAGATCAGTTCCTTTACAGCACGGCTTACAACATCTGCAACACGTGGGTCAAATGCTTCAGGAAGAATATTATTTTCATTCAGCTCTTCATCAGGAACAAGACCTGCGATTGCTTTTGCAGTAGCCAGTTTCATATCTTCGGTGATGGCAGTAGCACGTCCCTCGAGAGCACCTTTGAAGATACCAGGGAAAGCAACCACGTTATTTACCTGGTTCGGGAAGTCGGAACGGCCGGTTCCTACTACTTTAGCGCCCGCAGCTTTTGCAATATCCGGCATGATCTCAGGTACCGGATTGGCCATGGCAAATAAGATGGCATCTTTGTTCATAGAAGCAACCATTTCCGGTGTAACAATATTCGGAGCCGATACGCCGACAAAAATATCAGCGCCTTTTAATGCATCGGCGAGTTTACCGGTTTTCTGTTCCAGGTTGGTTACTTCAACCATCTTCTCCTGCATCCAGTTGAGGTCTTTGGAATCTTTTCCGAGAATTCCATTTATGTCGCACATGGTGACATGTTTAAAGCCGTAGGTCAGGAGCAGTTTGGTAATAGCAACTCCGGCAGAACCGGCACCATTTACGACAACTTTGGAAGATTCCTTATCTTTTCCGGTTACTTTCATAGCATTAATGATTCCGGCAAGAACTACGATAGCAGTTCCGTGCTGGTCATCATGAAATACAGGAATATCCAGCAGTTCTTTCAGTCGTTCTTCGATTTCAAAGCATCTTGGAGCACTGATGTCTTCCAGATTGATCCCTCCGAAAGCAGGGGCGATATTTACAACTGTTTTGATGATCTCTTCAGTATCCTGTGTGTCAAGACAGATCGGTACAGCGTTGACACCACCGAATTCTTTAAAAAGAACAGCCTTTCCTTCCATAACAGGCATTGCCGCAAGAGCACCGATATTACCAAGACCGAGTACTGCACTTCCGTCAGAAACAACAGCTACAGTATTGGATTTCATAGTATAAGTATAGGCAGCCTCGGGATCTTTTGCGATTACCTTACAAGGTTCTGCAACACCAGGGGTATAGGCAATTGCAAGATCTTCACGTGAATTTACGTGGGATTTTGCACAAGTTTCAATCTTTCCATGCCATTCTTCGTGCATTTTCAGGGCTTTTTCACTATTCGTCATTTTATGGATACCACCTTTTCATAAGTTTGTTTAATCATATCATTCATAGAAGTTCAAGTCAATATACGCACAAAAGAGGAATTGGGTAGAATAGATATACCGTTATGAAAAAGAACTTTAAAAAAGAACAAAGATGTAGTATAATATCTCCATGTTTCAAATAGTATCGTCATTTCTGACGTGATTTTCCAGTAAAGTAAGAGATGCTACTTAATAAATGAAGAAACTAGAATGAAAGCAGTTTGATGTGAAAGGACTAATATGATGAGAGAAAAATATGAATCTCTTCCGCTGGCGACGTTAAAAGATCTCGCTAAAGCAAGAGGATTAAAGGGAATTTCCACCATGAAAAAGGCAGAACTGATAGAGCGTATGCTGGAAGAAGATGAAAAAGAAAAGAAATCGGCACGAGAAACCGTGAAAGAATTATCTGCTAATACAGGAGATAAAGAAGTACATGATATAGATAAGCTGGACAGTGGAATTACGGCACATGGGATTCTTGAAGTTATGCAGGATGGTTATGGATTTATCCGAAGTGCTAATTATCTGCCGGGGGAAAACGATGTCTATGTATCTCCGTCTCAGATCCGAAGATTTAATCTGAAAACAGGAGATATACTGGAAGGAAATACAAGAATCAAAACACAGCAGGAAAAATTCAGTGCACTTTTATATCTTTCAAAGATCAATGAGATGGATCCTATGAAGGCTATGCACAGAAAAAATTTTGAAGATATGACACCAATCTTTCCGAATGAAAGACTGAGTCTGGAATGTGGAAAGACAAGTACTGCAATGCGCATTATGGATTTGATGTCTCCGATCGGAAAAGGACAGAGAGGTATGATCGTCTCACCACCGAAAGCAGGAAAGACAACCTTATTAAAGCAGGTTGCATTATCCGTACAAAAGAATAATCCGGAAGTACATCTTTTGATTCTTCTGATCGATGAGCGTCCGGAAGAAGTAACGGATATCCGTGAATCAATAGAGGGACCGAATGTAGAAGTAATCTATTCTACGTTTGATGAGCTTCCTGAGCACCATAAGCGTGTATCAGAGATGGTGATCGAACGGGCCAAACGACTGGTAGAGCACAAAAAAGATGTCATGATCCTGATTGACAGTATTACAAGACTGGCAAGAGCTTATAACCTTACAGTACCTCCGTCAGGAAGAACATTATCCGGAGGACTTGATCCTGCAGCACTTCACATGCCGAAGCGTTTCTTTGGTGCGGCGAGAAATATGAGAGAAGGCGGAAGTCTTACAATACTGGCAACGGCACTTGTGGATACGGGAAGCAAGATGGACGATGTTGTATATGAAGAATTTAAAGGAACCGGTAATATGGAACTGGTATTGGACCGCAAGCTTTCCGAAAAAAGAATGTTTCCTGCTATTGATATCTTAAAATCAGGAACAAGAAGAGAAGATCTTCTGCTTTCAAAAGAGGAACAGGAAGCTGTTGAAAGTATGAGAAGAGCACTGAACGGACTGCGTCCGGAAGAGGCGGTAGATAACATACTGAATATGTTCTCAAGAACGCGGAATAATGAAGAATTAATACAAATGGTAAAAAAGACAAAATTTATCTAGACAAAACTTGATTCTTGTGTTACAATGAACGAGCTGTGTAAATAAAAGAAATTTACTGCACATTAAGTGCGTGTCAAAAAATAAAGAAGAGGTGAAAATCATGAAAGAAGGAATACATCCAAATTATTATCAGGCAACTGTAACTTGTAACTGTGGAAATACATTCGTAACAGGATCTACAAGTGAAGAAATCCACGTAGAAATCTGTTCTAAATGTCATCCATTCTATACAGGACAGCAGAAAGCAACTCAGGCTCGTGGCCGTGTTGATAAGTTCAATAAGAAATACGGAATGGACAAATAAGATTACAAGTATTGGGTTGAGGTTTTTGAATCTCAACCCTTTTTTCATTACAATAGATCTTCGGGCAAGAGATAGTCTTTGTTCCAGAAGATGTGGTATAAGGAGAATATATGAAATCATCAAATATCGGCGGACAGGCAGTTTTAGAGGGAATCATGATGAAGAATCAGGATCGTTATGCTGTGGCTGTCAGAAAACCGGACGGAGAGATCTTTGTTCAGACAGAGACGTTTCACAGTATTACCGGCAATTGGAAAAAACTGACTACGATTCCTTTTGTCCGGGGGGTTTTTAATTTTATTGATTCCATGGTACTTGGAATCAAGACGCTGACTTTTTCGGCGAGTTTTTACGAAGAGGAAGAAGAAAAAGAGCTTTCCGGAAAAGATCTGAAAAAGAAAGAAAAGCAAGAGAACCTGATGATGGCAGGAACGGTTGCCTTTTCCATTGTTGCAGCAGTTGCAATCTTTATGATATTGCCGTATTTTCTGTCGACACTTATGAAACCGGTTATTCCGTCGTATCATCTTAGAACCGTGATAGAAGGTGTTGTCCGGATTGGAATTTTTATTGTGTATATTTTGCTGATTTCCAGAATGGAGGATATTCAGAGAACATTTATGTACCACGGTGCGGAGCATAAGTGTATCAACTGTATTGAACATGGGCTGCCGCTTACGGTGGAGAATGTAAGGAAAAGTTCGAGACAGCATAAAAGATGTGGGACAAGTTTTCTGTTTTTTGTGCTGGCGATCAGTATTATTTTACTGTTGCTGATTCGGGTGGAATCTCCTTTGATGCGGGTGGTTGTCCGTATTGCACTGCTTCCGGTGATCGCCGGAATCTCTTATGAGGTGTTGAAACTGGCGGGGAACAGTGAAAATGCCCTGGTCAATCTGTTAAGTAAGCCGGGAATGGCAATTCAGATGATGACAACCAGTGAACCGGATGATGATATGATAGAAGTAGCGATACAGGCAGTAGAAGCTGTATTTGACTGGAGGGTGTATGAACGGGAAAATTTTCACACTTCGTAATCTCTACCAGAGTGGAACAGAAAAACTTGAAAAGGCAGGGATACGGGAAGCAAAACTGGATGCCTGGTATCTGCTTGAATATAAGACCGGAATCAGCAGAGCAGTATTTTTGGCAGACCCGGACAGAGAAGTAGAAGAAGAAAAAGCAGAAAGCTATCAGAAAGATATCTGCACAAGAGCAAGAAGAATTCCACTTCAGCATATTACCGGTGAACAGGAATTCATGGGATTAAATTTTAAAGTGAATGAAAATGTGCTGGTTCCAAGACAGGATACAGAGATTCTGGTAGAAGAGGCTTTAAAACGGATCAGACCAGATATGCAGATCCTGGACATGTGTACCGGTTCGGGATGTATTCTGGAAAGTATTTTGAAATTCGGCGAAAAAAAACAGATGCATCTGAAAGGAACCGGCTGCGATATTTCGGAAGAGGCATTGAAAGTTGCACGAGAAAACAACAGCCGTCTGGGAACAGATGCAAGATTTATAAAAAGTGATCTGTTTGAATCTGTCATCGGAAAATACGATATGATCGTGTCTAATCCGCCTTATATCAGGACGGAAGAAATCAGTCGTCTGGATGAGGAAGTAAAATTTCATGATCCATGGATTGCGCTGGATGGAAAAGAGGACGGACTTTATTTTTATCGTCTGATCGTAAAAGACAGTATAAGATATCTGAACAAGGGAGGATATATCCTGTTCGAGATTGGCTTTGATCAGGGAAAAGATGTATCAGAACTTTTGAAAAATGAAGGATATGAGGAAATCGAGATAAAAAAGGATTTAGCGGGACTTGACCGCGTAGTTATGGGAAGGTACAATAAAGAGTAATGTTAAGGAGGAAATACCATGTTTGATAAATTAGAAGATCTGCGCATCCGTCTGGATGAGATATTAAATGAACTTCAGGAACCGGATGTGGCAAATGACCAGAACCGCTTCCGCAAACTTATGAAAGAGCAGAATGATCTGACTCCGATTGTAGAGGCGTATAATGAATACAAAGAATGCAAGCAGGCAATTGAGGACAGCCTTGAGATGTTAGAGGAAGAGTCCGATGAAGAGATGCGTGAACTTGCAAAAGAAGAGTTGAATGATAACAAGAAACGTGTAGAAGAACTGGAACAGGAACTGAAGATCCTTCTTCTTCCAAAGGACCCTAACGATGAAAAGAACGTTATCGTTGAGATCCGTGCCGGTGCAGGCGGAGATGAGGCTGCACTTTTTGCGGCAGAGATCTACCGTATGTATATGCATTATGCAGAAAGCCAGAGATGGAAAGTCGAGCTGGTAGAATGTGAAGAGATCGGTATCGGCGGAATGAAAAATGTAACATTCATGATCGATGGTAAAGGTGCTTATTCCAAGATGAAATACGAATCCGGGGTACACCGTGTACAGCGTGTACCGGAGACCGAATCCGGTGGACGTATCCATACCTCTACGATCACAGTAGCGGTGATGCCGGAGGCAGAAGATGTAGATATCCAGATTGATGAGAAAGATATCCGTATCGATGTTATGCGTGCATCTGGTAACGGTGGACAGTGTGTCAATACCACGGACTCTGCTGTACGACTGACACATTATCCGACAGGAATTGTAATCTACAGCCAGACAGAGAAATCTCAGTTACAGAATAAAGACAAAGCGTTCGCTCTTTTACGCGCGAAGTTATATGATCTGGAATGCCAGAAACGTCATGATGCAGAAGCAGAAGCAAGAAAGAGCCAGATCGGTACCGGAGACAGATCGGAAAAGATCCGTACTTACAACTTCCCACAGGGACGTGTGACAGATCACCGTATCGGACTTACATTATACAAACTGGATAAGATCATGAACGGTGATATTCAGGAGATCATTGATGCTTGTATCGCGGCTGATCAGGCAGCAAAACTTGCAAATATGAATGAAGAAATGTAAGAAGCCAGAATATAAGATTTTAGAAAGAATCCGGAAAATTAAAGAAGGTAAATACAGAATATGGGAGCAACACAGTTTAAACGTGCAGAATTAGAGGATCAGGAGATTATCTCACATTACTTTGAACATCATACCAGCAGAAGCTGTGAGAGAACATTTGCCAATGTGTATCTCTGGTCCAGACAGTATCCGGTAAAATGGGCGATCATCAAGAATGCACTGGTATTCAAAAGTGAGGATGAGAATCACGTATCCTTTGCCTACCCGGCCGGAGCACCGGAAGATGTGAAGAATGCACTGGAAGAGATGATGGAATATTCCAAAGCGAAGGGCAGGCCATTCCTGATGTACAATGTGACACCGGAATATTTTGCCCAGTTAGAGGAGTGGTATCCGGGAAGATTCCAGATTGAATACGACAGAGATTCTGCAGATTACGTCTATGAATCTGAAAAACTGGCAACACTTTCGGGAAAGAAACTTCACGGAAAGCGGAATCATATCAACAAATTCAAAAGCCTGTTCGAAGATCGCTGGTCTTATGAAAGTATGACAAAAGATAATCTGGAAGAATGTTTCCAGATGGCACTTAAGTGGCGGACAGAGAATGACTGTGAAGATGATGATGAAAAAAGGGGAGAGATGTGCGTAGCACTGAATTCCCTGAGACTGTTTGAAGAACTTCACCTGACGGGAGGAGTCTTAAGGATCGATGGTAAAGTTGTTGCATTTACGATCGGAGAGCCGATATGCGAAGACACTTATGTCGTGCATATTGAAAAAGCATATGCCGATGTACAGGGCGCATATACGATGATCAATCAGCAGTTTGTAGAGCATGAATGCATGAACTATAAATATGTAAACCGGGAAGATGATACCGGAGCAGAAGGCCTTAGAAAGGCAAAGCTTTCTTACCGTCCAGTTTTTATGGTAGAAAAGGGTGATGTGACAGAGAAAGTGCAGGGCTAAGACTTACAAATGAAAGACTTGTAGTGAGAAAGGAGCAGCAAAATGATAGCGGATAAGATGAAAAATATGGTAGCCAACAGTTCGGCTATCCGTGCAATGTTTGAGGAAGGTAACCGTCTGGCAGGAATTTACGGAGCTGAGAATGTATTTGATTTCAGTCTGGGCAATCCGAACGTGCCGGCACCGGAGGCCGTGAAGAATGCAATCATTGAGATTGTAAGTGAGGAAGATCCAATCGTACTTCACGGATATACCAACAGCAACTGCGGATATGCAGACGTAAGAGAGGCAGTAGCTGATTCTTTAAATAAGCGTTTTGATACGCATTTTGAAGGCAAAAATATTGTCATGACGGTTGGTGCAGCCGGTGGATTAAATGTTATCTTGAAAGCGCTGATCAATCCGGGAGATGAAGTGATCGCATTTGCACCATATTTTGGAGAATATCGTTCTTATACGAACAACTACGATGGTGTACTGGTAGAAATCTCACCGAATACCGTTGACTTCCAGCCAAAACTGGATGAATTTGAACAAAAGATCACACCAAAGACAAAAGCCGTTATCGTCAATAATCCGAACAACCCGACTGGTGTTGTATATTCCGAAGAGACGATCAAAAAGCTCGCCGCTATCATGGAGGCAAAGCAGAAAGAATTCGGAACAGACATCGTTCTGATCTCCGACGAGCCTTATCGTGAGCTGGCTTATGACGGAGTAGAAGTTCCGTATCTCACAAAATATTATGACAATACCGTAGTGGGATACTCCTACAGCAAATCATTGTCACTTCCGGGAGAACGTATCGGATACTTGGTTATTCCGGATGAATTAAAAGACAGTGAAGAAGTACTTTCCGCAGCCAATGTCGCAACACGTATCCTCGGATTTGTTAATGCACCGACACTGCAGCAGAAGGTAGTAGAAAAATGCCTGAATGAAAAGACAGACCTTTCTTTCTATGATCGCAACAGAGAAGATCTGTATAACGGACTGAAAGAGTGCGGATTTGAGTGCATTAAGCCACAGGGAGCATTTTATTTGTTTGTGAAATCACCGGTTCCGAATGAGAAGGAATTCTGTGAGGCTGCAAAGAAATATAATATTCTGATCGTGCCGGGAAGTTCGTTTGCATGCCCTGGATATGTAAGACTTGCGTACTGCGTATCACATGAGACAATCGTGAATTCCCTTCCAAAATTCAAAGAACTGGCGAAAGAATATTTCTAGGAGAGCAGCATGAAAGCATTTGAAAAGAACATTCGAAAAGTAGAACCGTATGTGCCGGGCGAGCAGCCACAGCGCAAAGTAATCAAGTTGAATACCAATGAAAACCCATACGCACCTGCACCGGGTGTGACAAAGGCGTTGGAGGAGATGAATACAGACCGTCTGCGTCTGTATCCGGATCCGACGGCGGCACCACTCGTAAATGCGCTGGCTGATTTTTATCATGTGAATCCGGATCAGGTATTCGTAGGAGTAGGATCGGATGATGTGTTATCCATGTGTTTTCTGACATTTTTTAACTCAGAGAAACCAATCTTTTTTCCGGATATCACCTATTCTTTCTATAAGGTATGGGCAGATCTGTACCGCATTCCGTATGAATGCCAGAAGCTTGACGAGAACTTTAAGATTGTAAAAGAAGATTATTACAAAGAAAATGGTGGTGTGATCTTCCCAAATCCGAATGCACCGACAGGACTTTATGAAGATCTGGTTGATGTAGAAGATATTATCGCACACAATCAGGATGTAATTGTGATCGTGGATGAAGCTTACGTTGATTTCGCAGGACGTTCTGCAATGGAACTGATCGATAAATATGAAAATCTGATCATCGTTCAGACGTTTTCAAAAGCAAGATCAATGGCAGGAATGCGTATTGGTTACGCGATCAGTAATCCGACACTGATCAAGTACCTGAATGATGCAAAGTATTCTTTCAACTCTTACACCATGAATCAGACATCACTGGTATGCGGTGTGGAAGCGGTGAAAGATAAGGCATATTTTGAAGAATGTGTGAATAAGATTATCGAGACACGGGAATGGGCGAAAGAAGAGTTAAAGAATCTAGGATTCCACTGTCTGGATTCCAAATCGAACTTCATCTTTGCCATGCATCCGGATTATGATGCAAAAGAATTATTTGAAGCACTGAAAGAGAATGACATCTATGTGCGTTTCTGGGGTAGTGAAAGAATTGAACAGTATATGCGTATCACTGTGGGAACCAGAGAAGAGATGGAAGCAATGTTTGCATTTCTGAAAAAATATATGAATAAATAAGAGGAGTTTCTTATGACCAATACGTTAATACATGGGATTATTGATGCGTTAAGCGGAAGTGTGAGTAAAGAAGTGATCGTATTTCTGATCTCGATGATCCCGATCCTTGAACTTCGCGGGGCGCTGCTTGTTGCAGGACCGATCCTTGGAGTAAAGGTATCGACTGCGATTCCACTTTGCATTATCGGAAATATCATTCCGGTTCCATTTATTTTACTTCTGATCACACCGGTATTTAACTGGATGAAGGGAACGAAAACATTCAAGCCGCTGGTGGATAAACTGGAATCCAAGGC
>ULQC01098360.1_pt1 | contig 22974 bp, 15 predicted proteins | sample 1954091 | NCBI WGS metagenome assembly ULQC01 (sample SAMEA4835645, study PRJEB28245) | human gut metagenome | biome: gut microbiome; material: fecal sample | place: Denmark | collected 2008
ATCTCCACGAGCAGCTTGCCCAGCCGCACGCCGCAGTAAAGCGTCACCCAGCGGTCCGCCTCCGGCTGATCGGACACGGCGCGCAGCGCGTTCTCCAGCGCATTGGAGAGCACGGCGCACAGCTCGGTGTCGGAGACCGACAGCTCGCGCGGGAGCTTCGCGTCCACCTCCAGCCGAACGCCCATGCGCTGCGCCTTTCCGGCGAAGGAGGAGCAGAGCAGATTCACCAGCTCGTTGTCGCAGTAGCGCTTTGGCGTGATGCGCTCGATATCCGAGCGCACCTTGCGGATATATTCCTCCGCCTGCTGCGGCTTTCCCGCTGCCAGAAAGCCGTCGATGGCGTTGAGATGGTGGCGCATATCGTGCTGATAGACGGCGGTCTGCACCTCGGATTCGTTGAGCATCGCGATACGCTCCTCCGACGAGGCGAGTCTTTGGGTCAATGCCGCCTGCTCCGCCTCGATCTCATGCTTCTCGCTCAAATTTCGATAAACGCTCAGCAAAAGGAAATAGAATACGAAAACCTCCAGTGACGGGAAATAGCGCACCAGCCAGCCGCCCGAGTCGATCAGCGAGGAAAAATCAACACCGAGCGCCGAGAACACGTAAAGGTAATACAGGAACGGCACAACGGAAAACTGCAGAAAGAGCCGATCGTCGCCGTATTTGATCAGATAGTTGAAGCCGCGCCGGAAAACAAACTGCGCAAGCAGCAAAATAAGCGCATAGGAAACCAGGTTGCTCACGAGCAGCATCCACTGGCTGTTGCCAAAATGCCGCATGACAACGCTGCTCACCACGATGGTCGGCGCAGTAAACGTGAAAGCCGAGAGGATCATGAACGCCATTTTGATCACGCTGCATTTTGTAATATACAAAAACAGCAGGAAAAACGGAAGGTGCATCGTCAGCCACATCGCATGGCTGATATACTCTGAGCCCATGCGCTCACGAAGCACATGGTTGAATACCGCCAAGGCCAGGATCACCAGCGGCACCAGCCATCGCTGCACCTTGGTCAGATCCCGGAAGTGGATATCCATCATGATCCACAAAAGCGCCCATACGAACAAAAGCAGCAGGGCCGGTGAAAATGTTGTAAGGCTCATCGTCTCACTCCTCCCTCTGCGTGAACAGCAGCTTCATATAGTCCTTTTGAAGCTGGGGGTATAACAGGCGTGAGACCGGCAGCTCGCGACCCGAAAAGGTGCGGAGCCCGGTGGGCGAAAGCTCCTCGATCTGCAGCATATTGACGATGTAGGAGCGGTGGATGCGCATGAATTCCGGCCGCGTGAGCAGGGCGTCCTCGTATTCCTTCATCGAGCCGACGACCTCGCGCACCTGCCCTTCGGCAAGGTTGAAGTAAAGGTGCTTGCCGTTGACCTCCACATAGGTGAGCTGCGAAAACGGCACGCGCACGATGATGCCGCCGGTGCGAAGCGTAAGCGCCTCCTGCGGGCGGCGCTCGCGCAGCTCCAGCCGGTCAAGGATGGGATAGAGCGTCTTGGTTCGAATGGGCTTGAGCAGATATTCCAGCGCCTTGACGCTGTAGCTGTCGTAGGCGAAGCCGGGGGACGAGGTGAGGAAGATGATGTCCGCCGCCTTGTCAAAGCCGCGGATCTCGCGCGCGGCATCCATGCCGTTCAGCCCTGGCATCATGATGTCGAGCAGGTACAGCGTGAAGCGCTCATGGCGCGCCGCGTCCAGCAGCGCCGCCGCGCTGCGGAAGCTCTTCACGCGCACGGGCGTGCCGCGATCCGTCTCCCACGCACCGAGTAGCTCCGTCAGGTCTTTGAGCTCCTCCGTCTGGTCGTCGCAGACTGCGATGTACATTCCGCCGCCCCCTTTCCTCGCTTCCTTTTGCCTTATTGTAGCATACCATTCTTTTTCTTTCCAGCATTATCTCACATTTCAAGCCGCAAATCCATACATTTCAAGTCGATATGGGTCCCTCCTGCCGGAGATTCCTGCTATACTGCAGAAAGCAAGCGATCCTCGTTTATCATTCAATTACAGGAGGGAACCATGAAAAAGAAACTGCTCAGCGCACTGCTCTGTCTCGCTCTGGCGCTCACCCTGCTGCCGACCGCGACCCTCGCCACGCCGACAAGGCTCAAGAGCGTCGACCTCGTCATCGATCTGCCGAAGGCGGGCGACCCCAACGAGATGGAGACCGAGGTCACCATCAAATCCATGAAGAGCGGCAACATCGACCTGCTCGCCAACGGCGCGGGCATCCTGTACTCCGAGTGGCAGGGCGACGACGTGGAGACCGACGACGGCTATGCCTTCCGCGCCGGCACGACCTATCTCGTCAACATCAAGCTGGCCTTTGACACCACCAAGGGCTATTGCGCCAACTACAAAACGGTCGGCGGCGAAAATATCGTCGGCCCCGACACCTTCTCCGCCACCGTCAACGGCGTGCCCGCCACCATCCGCACCAGCGCTCAGTATTTTCCCACCCTGCAGGTCAGCCTGACCCTTGAAGGCGAGCGCTATACCGAGCAGGAGAAAGAGGAGCTCAACGCCGATCTGGCGCGGAAAACAGACCTCCTCCGGCAGGCCAAGCGGGCGATGGCGACTCCCCGCACGCAGGCTGTGGCAGAGTCCAAGCAGCTTGAAAACTTTGTAAACGGTGTGACCGTCATGACTGACGCCAACCACGTTCTGGAGAACACCGACAGCATCCGCACCCTCATTCTGGACACCAATGGGAAAATAACGGATGGAACGTGCTTTTTCATCTGCTACGCGAAATATTTGAAGGAGCTCTGGCTCAGCGATAAGGTGGATGTCTATCAGTTTATTCAGGCGATGGATTCCTACCTTTGGCTGCCCATCGCCGGGTTATACCGGTGGGAGAGGCAGAGCGACCTGCCCTTCTACACCGCCGAGACCGTGGTGTATATCCCCGAATCCGCTGTGCCCGCGCTCAAGGCAGCCCAGGCTCAGCGCGGCTATAAGATCCCCTACACCATCAAGACCTACTCCGGCAATGACGTCTACGCCGCCCAAAAGGCGGGCGACGCCGCCGCGAAGGGCAACTGGTGCACCGCCCACCAGTACACCCTGCAGATTCGGACGGCCGACCGTGTTTACACCTACGCGCAGGCCTGCCAGTATGCCCGACGCTATTACTATTCCTGCTCCATCTGCGGCAAGTGCGAGCACAATGCGGGCCACGTCGCTCCCCATAACTCGGATAAGGAGATCGAGCTCAAGACAGAAAAGCTCGCCCACTCGGATAACGGCGAGTATCCCACGGCGGAGGCCTACATCGGCGTGAATGCCGCCGGAGAGCACGTCTACTGGCTCAGCTGCGAATACTGCGGCCACTCCTACCGTTATCTCCAGCAGCATCTGACCTCACGGGATGTTTACGCCTCCGGCACGGGAATGACCCTCGCGCAGTATCAGGCGGAAGCCAACGCCTCCCTGCAGTGGGAGGAAACGCAGGCGCTGAACACCACCGAGCTGTATCCCGGTACCTTCACGCTCTCGAAGAAGTCCGCCGCCAAGACAAGCTCCTGGGCTGAAAGCGATGTGAACCTCGCGCTCAACGACGATCTGCTCGATACTGCCCTGCTCGGCAGCGACTACACCAAGCCCATCAGCCGTCTGCAGTTCTGCTCCGTTGCGGTGCGTCTGGCGGAAACGCTGACCGGCAAGAGCATCACGCCCGCCGCCGCGAACACCTTCACCGACACGAACAACGCCTACGTCCTCAAGGCCTATGCCGCGGGCATTACCACCGGCACCTCGGCGACCACCTTCTCCCCCAACGCCACCCTGAACCGTCAGCAGATGGCGACCTTCCTCCGCCGCACGCTGCAATATGTGGAGAAGAACTCCGGCTATTCCTACACCAGCTACACCTCCAAGCTCGCCTCCTACACGGATAACGCGCTGGTGCAGAGCTGGGCGAAGGAAGCGATGGCGTTTATGAACGCGCTTGATCTTGTCAAGGGCACCACCGCCACCACGCTCAATCCCAACGGCACCTGCACCATCGAGCAGGCGGTCATCGTAGCGGAGCGCAGCGTCTACGCCCACCAGATCGGCTGGTATCAGGCCGCGCCGGTGACCAACGTCTATAGCTATAATGGCAGCACAGGGGAGATTGAGCGCGAGGACGGGGAGTACACCTCCTTCGACAGCACCAACGCCAGCCTCCACCCGGGCGATCTCGTCTGGATCACGGGCAAGCTGACCGGTGTGAGCAATCTGCTGGCCACCGCCCCCGGCACCACCGTGGACCAATGCGTGTACTCCGCCTATCTCCCCGGCATCAACCCATACACCGGACAGATCATGTATCTCCACTATCGCGACCTCATCCCCGTCCGCGGGTAAGCAGGCAAAAAGGCGCGGAGGCCACGGCCTCCGCGCCTTTTTTCTCTTCGGTTTCCGGTCATTTCGGCGCAAATGTCGGGGAGGGCTTGCGGGATGCGCCGCAGGATGGTATGATTGAGATGGGCGCATCGCGCCCGCCCCTCCGCCGTCACGCCGCGGAGGGAGAACCGACAAAGCCGAGGAAACAACACATGGCATTGAAAAACAGCACCGACCGCGGCGCTCTGGAGCGTCTGCTGCTCTCGCGCCTGCCGCGCAAGGAGATCAGCGCGCTCGTGCAGAGCTACACGCAGCCCTACCGCGAGCTGATGAGCTACTACCGCTGCGCGATGATGGAGGTCGAGACCAAGTTCAACGTCCTCAATGAGGAGCTTTCGCTCCAGTATGACCGCAACCCCATCGAGAGCATCAAAACGCGCCTCAAGTCCCCCGAGAGCATTGCCGAAAAGCTCCAGCGCCGCGGCTTCCCGCTGACGGTGGAGAGCATCGAGGAAAATCTCAACGACATCGCCGGCGTGCGCGTCATCTGCTCCTTCCCGTCGGATATCTACCAGCTCGCCGACGCCTTTCTGAAGCAGGACGATATCACGCTCCTCCAGCGCAAGGACTACATCGCCGCGCCCAAGCCCAACGGCTACCGCAGCCTGCATCTCATCGTGGAAACGCCCATCTTCCTGCACGACCAGAAGCGCATGATGCGCGTCGAGGTGCAGTTCCGCACCATCTCCATGGACTGGTGGGCAAGCCTTGAGCACAAGATCCGCTACAAGAAGGATCTGCCGGAGCTCGATCACGTCAACCGCGAGCTGTTCGAGTGCGCGCAGATGAGCGCGCAGCTCGACGCGCGCATGGAAAAGCTCCAGCGTCTCGCCGAGACCGCCGCCGCGGAGCAGCACACCGACAGCCGATGGGGCGAGCGCCGGTCCGGTCCTCTCACGCGCTGAGCATCGGCATCCGGCACGGCGGCGCTTCCGTTCCATAAACCAGCAAGGCTCCCCTGCCGAAGCAGGGGAGCCTTACCGTTCGTTATAGCGTATATCGCGGGTCGACGCTTACACCGTCGCCTGCAGGAAGCGCATCAGCATGGCTGCGACCTGCCCGCGCTGGGCGAGGTCCTGCGGCGCCATACGGTTGCCGCCCACGCCGTTGAGGATGCCGTTGTCCACGCACCACCTCACGGCGTCGTAGGCCCAGATGCTGATAACAGTCGTGTCGTCAAAGCTCAGTTCGCCGCTGACGGCGGGGGAGCCGGCATAGCGGTAGAGCATCGCCGCCAGCTGCTCGCGGGTGACCGGCTGCTCGGGAGCGGTTCCGTCGGAAATGCCGTTCTCGACCGCCCAGACCGTGCCCTTGGCGTACCACGTCTCCCCGCCGGCCGTATCCGCTCCGGCAAGGCGCGCGAGCACGGTGCTGACCATGCCGCGGGTCATGGAGAGGTCGGGGCCGAAGGCGTCATTGCCCACGCCGTTGAACAGCTCGCGGGACGAGGCGAACTCCACGGCGTCCTTTGCCCAATGGTTCGCCATGTCGTTAAAGCGCTTGGCGTTGTCGATGACCTTGAGCCGCACGTCGCCCTCCGCGCGGAGCGCGACGCCGGTCTCGGTCACGATGGAGCCCTTGACGATCTCCTCCGTGCCGTCGGGATGGACGATCACGGCGACCATGCTGCCGGTCGGCTTGCTCACGGGAATGTCCACGCGGGTGCTGCCGACACTCTTGGGCACGCTGACGGAGGCAGTGATTCCGCCGCTCGCGGACTCGACGGTTTCAACGGTCGTGCCATCGGCACGCTTCTCGACCGTCTCCACACGGCCATTGGGGGAAGTCTCGGCGGTGAGTGTGCTGCCGTCGCGCCAGGTCGTCGTCTCGATGACCGTGCCGTCGGACTTCGTCTCGATCTTGGTGACCGAGCCGTCCGCGTTGACGATCGTTTCGATCTTGCCGGGCTTCTGCCAGCCTTCTGCGCCCGGCTCGCTCGTCCAGTCGGAGGTAAAGTACAGCTCAATGCGGTCGCCGTCCTCTAAGCCCTGCGCGGACATATACCGGCGAACAAGCTCGCCGTTGACGCGATACATCCAGCCGGAGTTCTTGGCCTCGTCAAATTCCTCCAGCGTTACGCCGCTGTCGCTGGTGATGGCGGCAATGTAGCTGCCGCGGCGCTTGCAGGTGTAGCCGTGCTTGGCCAGCATATCTGAGAACACATCAAAGGCGGTGCTGCCCTCGGCGTATTCGAGCTTTGGCTCGCTAAAGCCCATGCCGCGGCCGGTGAGGGTAAAATCCACCGTCAGCATCGCGCGGTTCGACAGTGCGTAGCTTGCCGCTTCTTTGCGCACGGTGCTGTCGCCGCCCTGCGCGTACTTCGTGCCGGTCACGACCAGATCGATCGTCACAGGCTGCTTGTACAGCTTTTGGAAGTCCGCGTTCTGCGGGTATTTCTCGGCATACTTGCCAAGCGTCTCGCTGGAAAGATAGCTGGTGACGGTGACCGCCTTGCTGTCTCCCTGACGGATGACGAGCAGATTCTCATGGGTTATCACTTCCGCGTTGCTCGAGCGGAACAGACGCCAGATCTGCTGGTCGTACCAGTTGTCGAGCGGCACGGGCACGATGCCCTGATTTTTGAGGTCCTCGCGGTCGTAGACCCAGGTCAGTTCGCCGTTGTCATTCAGATAGCACTCCTGGAAGGCGTGCAGATCGGTGGTGACGTTGTTCTGATCGGTGTTGGCATTGCAGATGCCGTTCCAGTAATTCGCCTTGACCCGTTCCATCAGCGCGATTTCCGCGTCGATCTCGTCCTGCGTCAGCGGCTGAACCGAAACCGTGACCGTCTTTTCAGCCAGAACCGGCAGCCCGGAAGCATCCTCGCCGGTCTGCGGGCCGTTCGGACGGTCGAGGATCTTCATCGTCAGGGTGACGGTCTTCGCGCTCTCGCCGGGCAGCGGACGGTAGACCCAAACACGCGCGCTGTTCGGCGTGGTCGGCGCTTCAATCACGCCGGGATCGCTGCTGGTGATGACCACCGGCGTGTACTTGCCGTCGATCTTCAGGTCGTGCGTGGTCGGGAACTGAATGTCGTTCACCACATTGGCCTTATCGAGCGCTTCGCCCGTTACGGCGTCGGTAAGATGTGCGGTCAGCGCCTCATCCAGCTTGTTCTGGTAGAGCGTGCTGCGGTTATCCGCGTTCGGGTCGCCCTTTACCGTTACATAGAACACCTTGTACAGCACGATCTGCTGATCCGCAAGCTGGAAGGTGAACTTCGCGGTCAGCTCCACCTGCTGATCGAGCGTCTGGCGGGTGACGACGCCCACATAGGGGTCAAAGAGCGTGTCCGCCGTTCCCTGCTTCTCCGTGCTGATGGTAATGGCCCGGTCGCTGCTCGTCCACTCGATGAGCGTCCACTTCTTGCCGTCCACCACCTTGGGGAGGTCAAGGTTCGCCTCCACCGTCTCGGGCAGGACGACCCTGCTGAGGATCTCCTCGCACATGGCGTCCTTGACCCGCGCCTCATCCCAGTAAACCGTGACGGGGACCTCCACATTCTCCCGCGCCTCACTGCCGCAGGTGAGCGTGAAATACGCTTTGTAGGTGTCGAACCACTGTGTGCGCTCATTGACCGTTTTGTTGGGGTCGTCATAGAAGTAGGTGATACCGCCGATGGACGAGATCGCAGACGCCTGAACTGCTGTGGCGTTGGTCGGCTCTGCCGAGATAAATTTCACGCCGACACCGGAAAACCCTGCGTTGGCCAGCCGGGTCTCCACCATCGTCTGCACGTTGCTGTCCTTGCCGAACGTGGGATAAAGGACGCTTAGGGCCTTCGCTGCTTTTTCCAGCGTTTCCTTGTCCGCGTCGACCGCCTGCGCGGTCTTGGACTTAACGACAAATGTGATCGGCAATTCAGCCTTTTTGTCGTTAAGCGTGAGGGTTGCCGTTAAGGTAACTTTCCGCTCGCCCTCGGCGGGCAGAGTCACCTTGCCCGTCATCGGGTCGATCACAGACGAATCGCTGCTCCCCCAAGTGATCGTCGAGCCGTTCCCACCCTTGTCCGGCAGCGTCAGCATGGTCTCGGCTGTGATGGTGGTCGAGGACACGCCGAGCTTTTCCAGCGTCAGCGCGGCCTTATCGAGCGCCAAAAGAGCGTCGTCGCCGGACAGCACATCGGCAGTTTTGTGCTGATCGTGCGCACTTACAGTTACGCCATTACAGGTGACCTCTACCTGAATACGATTATATGTGTAGTCCTCCGGAATGGTATAGCTTTTCTCCGTTGCATTAGTGATTTTTTCTGCTGACAACGTGCTTGTATCGTAACGCCACCACTGATACTTCAACTCCGGATAGCTGGCCAGATACGGCTTGCCGCCTACGGATACCTGTGCTTCTACCGTCTGTCCCGGGGCGATAACACTGCTTGTCGGGTTGATGATATCAACATAAGTGATATGAGGGATCACCGTAATAACAACGCTATCAGAATAGGACTCTCCATTATAGGTTACCGTCGCCGTGATCGTTACCGTCCCCGGCTCATTTGCCTGCGCAATTCGGATATTGTCCGCCGCGCTCGCGTTAGCAGGCGCGGTCAGTGTGACACAGTCATTGCTCGTGCTCCAAGTGACAGTGGGCGTGCTGTCCTCCATGTCCTTGTACGCAACCGTCAGCGTGGTATGGGGCTGTTCACCACTGTTGGTCATTTGGAGCGTACTGCCACCGGAGATAACGATGCGCGGGTTCTTTTCTGCCGGAGTACCGCCGGCCTCCCACGGCAGAGAAACCTTGCCATCATCGCTTACCAAAAAGCCAATGCCTGTAAGCTTGTTTTTGACCGCATCGCTATTTTCTAAAAGTGTAGAAGCGCCATTTTTATTATTGCCAAAGTTTTCAGAACTCGGCTTTGTACGATAGCAGTCTGTTGCACTTCTCTTAAAATTCGCAGAAATACCGGCGTGATATGTGCCGCCATTCGTATTGCTGATGCTCCCACTATTAAAGCATTCCTGAATCGTGCTCTTATTATTTGTATTTTGCGCACAGATACCGGATGGATACCATTGTCCGCTGATCGCACCATCGTTATAGCAATTCGTGATCGTAACCTTATTGCTACCGCCATAACCAATAATACCGGCAGCAGAAGCTTTTTCAGCTGTAACCGTCGCATGGTTTGCACAATTTTCTACCTTCAACGTGCCAGCATTCACCCGTCCAACGATACCGCCAGCCGCATTGCTCGAGCCCGAATTAGTAGCGGACACACTTCCCGTGAAAGAGCAGTTTGTAATCGTTACCTTACCCTGCGTCTTTCCAACAATACCGCCGATACCAGTGGTGGGACCAGAGATCGTGCCCTCTACCTTCAGATTCTTAATCGTTGCACCATTCACAAATCCAAACAGTCCGTTAGACCCGTTCAGTCCACTAATCGTATGCCCGTTTCCGTCAAACGTTCCGGCAAAAGCATCAGCAGGATAAGCAACATCACTGATAGGTGTCCATTTACCAGATAGCTCAATATCGTTTGCCAGATAGAAAGTAAGCCCTTTCAGATTATAAGCGCCTTTACCATCATTGTCCTTCACCGCCGTTGCTAACGCTTTCAAGCTATCGGCAGAACTGATCTTAAACTTTTGGATTGTGCTCGTGTCTGCCCCCTTAGAAAATTCCGGCAGTGCGCTTACGTCTGTCTCCGCCGCCCATGCCGCGGTCGGCAGCAGGGAAAAAGCCAGCACAAAGGCCAGAGCCAGCGATAAAAGTCGTTTTTTCATTCTCTCGTCCTCCTTTTGCATGAAAAAAACGTCTGTACCCGCCCGCGCTCACGGGCCGTACAGACGTAGAAAAGGGCGCAAAGACCCCTTGGTGTCTCACGGCTCCCGGTGTGGGCAGGAGCGTCCAAGGCCGTCCGGGCATTCTGACTCATCTCCTCGTGGGAGCTTCACAGTGACCCGCTCGCGGGGCTTTTCACCCCATTCCCCCGTTCCGGTTTTTCTCCGGCAGACGGCCTTGATCGCTATTCTTTTTCGCAGCGGAGCATCTCCCCCGCCGCCTGTCCTATCATAAAGAAATTTTACCCAAAAAGCAAGAGCAAATCGCGGGTCGGCATCATGCGCGCCGCCTTCTCTGCATACTCACCGAAAAGCGCCGCCGGACTTTGCGCATTTTCCCGAAAAATTCGGGCGGGCAGCTTTCTCTTGCGGGAACGCTCTTTTTCTGTTAAAACGAAATCATGATCGCAAGTCCAATTGGAAAGGAGCGTGAACATTTGTCATTGCGAGGGAAACAGGCCAACGGCCTTGTGACGCAGCAGCGGGTGCTGCGCGCCGCCGTAGCGCAATTTCTGGAGAAGGGCTGCACCGGCACGACCACCGCAGACATCACCGGCGCGGCGGACCCCGTGTTCCTCTATGCGGTGGAAACGGCGCTTTCACTTTCTATTGCCACAGCGCAAAGGAAGGCAAGAAGCTTGACGTGATCCGCAAGAATGCCAGCGTTGCCTTTGAAATGGATTGTCAGAATGCCCTGCAGCACGGCGAAACCGCCTGCACGCACAGCTATTATTACGCCTCTGTTCTCGGCGAGGGCAAGGCGGAAATCCTCGAGGGCGAACGCAATGTGCTATACGCCTTAAACTGCACAAAACCTCCTATTACTCTGGTAATGCGGCCGCCAAGCCTTTACCAGCGCAATAGGAGGTTTTTTCTCTTGCCGAAGCTTTTAATCTTCAAAAAAACAGTCTGCTGTTTTTGTCAGAATACCTTAAACTCTCCCCGCGCAAGCGGGAGCTCTCCGCCGTATCGCTTGAAGTAGTCCAGCAGCAGGTCGGACATCTCCGTGCCGATCTCGCGCACGATCGGGCAGCCGACATAGCCGTCGTACCCGCCCGTGCCGCTGGCGCGGTAGCTGCTCAGGCAGGCGGTGAACACGTCCGTGTCCTTCACGGACGTTCCGTTGAATGTCAGCTCGACCACTCGCTCGCCCACGGGCCTTGCAATGTCGTAGGCATAGGTCACGCCGGCGTAGTAATCGTAATTATAATGCTCCACCTTGGGCTCCAGGAAGCAGTCCGACACCCGCAGCGAGCCGTCGGCGTTTCGGGTGAAATATTCCGCGCTGCGCTCCATCGCCCTGCGCAGGACGGCGCCGGTGATCTCCAGCACCGTCAGCGTGTTGGTGTAGGGGTAGGCGTTGAGAATGTCCCTGCGGCGCACGGTCTGCGGCAGACCCGCCGCGTCGTTGGCAAGGCTCGTGACCGAGAGCTGCGCGCCGCTCGCGGCGAGCTGCACGGTGTTGAAGAGGTCGGCGAGGGCGCTGCCCTCGGCCGCCATCCGCAGCGGCGTATCCGGCAGCATCGGCGTCTCCAGATGTCCCACCACCTGGTCGAGCCAAGCCTGTGCGCCGCGCTCCATATCGGCGAACTCCGCGAGCCAGTCCGCCCGGCATTCGCCGTGGGCGGGGACCGTTTCGCTGGAAAAGCGCTTCCCGCTGCCGGACACGGCGGCCTCTACCCGCAGGAACTCCTGTCCCTTGTCGGATGGCTGCACCACGAAGGTGCCGCTCACCAGCTGCCCGGGCACGGACATATGCTGGTGTCCGGTCAGCAGGATGTCGAGATCCAGCTCCTGACAGATGCGGTAGGCGACGTTTTCGCGGGTCGCGGAGAGCACGCGCCCCGTAGCGAGGTCGCGCTCAAAGCCGCCGTGGTAAATGCCGACCGTCAGGTCGACCTGATCGCGCAGCCTTTCCAGCGCGGCGGCCACGGCGGGGATCGGGTCGGTGATCGCAATGCCGGCGAGGTGCTCCGGCTTTTCCCAGATGTTCACATAGTCGGTCACGATGCCGATGATGCCGACCCGCAGCCCGTTTTCCAGCGTGTGGATGCGCGCGGGAAAGCGCACCCCCGCCTCGTCCCAGCGGACGTTTTCGCACACGCAGCGCGCTTTCAGCACGTTGAGGTAGCTGTCAAGGTACGGCATCCCGTAGTTGAAGTCATGGTTGCCCAGCGTCACATAGTCATAGCCGCAGCGGTTCATCATCTCGGCGAAGCGCGCGGCGCTGCCGATGGCATCGTGGCAGAATACCCCCAGCGGCGAGCCCTGCAGGATGTCGCCGCCGTCGATGACGAGGGTATTACCGTCCTTGCGGAAGCGGCTGGCGCACTTGAACAGCCCCAGCTCCTTTTCCCCCTGTCCGCGGTAATCGGTCGGATAAATGTAGCCGTGCAGGTCGGAGGTAAAATAGATCGTCAGCTTTTTCTCGTCCATCGCTTACCCCCGTGCCAGCTTCACGCGGATCTTCGCCGAGATCCACTCGATGATGAGCACCAATACGATCAGCCCCAGCAGGATCGCGCCGACCTCGTTCCAGCGGTACGAGCTCATGGCGAAGATCAGCGGCGCGCCGATGCCGCCCGCGCCCACAAGGCCGAGCACGGTCGCGTCGCGCAGGTTCATGTCGAAGCGGTAGATGATCGTGGAGGTGAAGTCCGCCGTCAGCTGGGGCAGGATGCCATAACGGATCTTCTGGAAGGTCGTGCAGCCCGCGGCGTCCAGCGACTCCAGGATCCGCTTGTCAAGGTCCTCGATGCTCTCGATGAACATTTTCGACACCATGCCAATCGAGCAGAGGGACATGGTCAGCAGTCCCGCGAACGGTCCGGGGCCGGTGACGCGAATGAACATCAGTCCGTAGACGAAGGCGGGGATGGTGCGGATGGCGGCGATGAGCACGCGGCCGACCAGTGCCACGCCCCGCGGCACCAGATTGCTCGCCGACAGGAACGACAGGGGCAGCGAGATCACCGCGCCCACGATCGTGCCGAGGAAGGCGATGCAGAAGGTCTCCAGCAGCAGGTAGGGCACGCCGTCTGTGCCGAGCGTAAGGAGGAGCTTCGCCGAGGGATGGAAGATGCCGGAGAGGATGTTCCCCGCCACCTCCAGCCCGTTGCCGGTGGAGCTGCTGACCCTCACCGCCGTGCCGGACCACGCCAGAAGGCAGGCGACGATGAACGCCGCCAGCAGCTGCCACACCCACGTCTTCGGTGCGGAGGCATAGGCTTTTTTGATTCGTTCGTTCATAGCCGTTCCTCCTCACGTCAGGCGCTTGCGCAGCGCGTGGCTGATGCCCTCGATGACCATGACGGTGACAAAAAGGACGATCAGGATCATGCCAAGGCTGTCGTATTCGCGCCAGCCGATCTTTTCATTCATAATGAGGCCCAGTCCGCCCGCGCCCACATAGCCGAGGATAGAGGCGTAGCGCACGTTGCCCTCCAGACAGAACAGGGACACGGACAGATAGGTCGGCAGCACCTGCGGAAAGACGGCGGTGGTAAAGGCGCGCAGGCGCGTAGCGCCCAACGCCTCCATCGCCTCGTAGGGTCCCATATCCACCGTTTCGATGATCTCAAAGAGCTGCTTGCCCACATAGGCAAAGGTGAAAACGGCGATGGCACAGGTGCCCGCCATGGTGCCGAGACCGAAAATGTAGGTGGCGATCAGGGCGCACACCAGCGTCGGCAGGGGGCGCACCAGACTCAAAAACAGGCGCACAAGAAACACCACAACGCGGTTCGTCACGATGTTGCTGGCTGCGGCGACGGCAAATGGGACCGCCAGCACCGCGCCGATGAACGAGCCGAGGATGGACATTTTGATGGTGTCCCACAGCGGCTGCCAGATCTTGCCGAGGTAGGCGGTGTTCGGCGGGAACATCGCCTTGAGGATGTCGAAGAACTTGCTGCCCTTTTTCACCAGCACAGCAAGGTCAAAGCCCGTGATGCGGACGGAAAGGACGGTCAGCGCGATCAGCACAAGCAGGATCAGCGGCGCGCGGCTGCGCTTTTCCTCCACCGCCGTACCGTCCGCCAGCGTATAGACGTGAGGCTTGAAGATGCGGTCGTAGAGGCTCATACGCACTCCTCCGCGCCGGCCTGCTCCCCGTAGATGGAATCGAGCACCGCCTGATCGACCCTTGCGGAGGGTCCGTCGTAGACGATCTTTCCGGCGCGGATGCCGATGATTCGGTCGGCGTATTCCAGCGCCAGCTCCACATGGTGGATGTTCAGCAGGATGGAAATGCCCATCTCCTGATTGATGTGAACGAAGTCCTGCATCACCTGCTTGGCGGTCACAGGGTCGAGGGCGGCGACCGGCTCGTCCGCCAGAATGATGTGGGGGCTCTGGGTCAGCGTCCGCGCCAGCGCCACGCGCTGCTGCTGGCCGCCGGAGAGCTGGTCGGCGCGCATATACGCCTTATCGAGAATGCCCACCTTGTCCAGCGACTCGAGCGCCTTGAGCTTGTCCTCTTTGCGGAACGCGCCCAGCAGCACGCGCCAGAAGGGCATATCCGGCACGCAGGCGGAGAGCACATTCTTGATCACAGTCGTGCGCGTGACCAGATTGAACGATTGGAACACCATGCCGATGCCCCGGCGGAACTGCCGCAGCGCCTTGCCGGACAGGGTGCTCACATCCGTGCCGTTCACCGTCAGCGTGCCGGAGGTGATCCGGTGCATACGGTTCACCGCCCGCAGCAGCGTGGACTTGCCGGCGCCGGAGCGGCCGATGATGCCGACAAATTCGCCGTCCCGAATGGTCAGGTTCACATCGTCAAGGCCCACGGTGCCGTTGGGATATACCTTGGATACATGGTCAAATACGATCATACGGTCTCCTCTTCTTCCTGATATGAAACGCGGGGAGGACGGCACAGCGGAAGGTTCTTGCCTGTGCGTATCCTCCCCGCGTTTGGGAAAGTTCTGGCTTAGTTCGCGGCGGTCAGCTCCTGAATGAGCTTCTGCGCGGCGCGCTCGTTGTCATAGTCGGAGGACTGCGCCTTCTGGTAGCCGTTGTGGCTGTAGATGGCGATGACCTGCTTGCCCTCGTCGGTGTTGCCGATGTTGATGAAGGCGTTCTGCAGGGCGGCGATCAGCGCGTCGTCCATGATCTCGGAGTTCTTGCTCACGGAGATGGTGTCGTTGTAGATGGGGGCGGTGACGCCGATGACGTTGGTCTCCTCCCAGATGGAGGCCTCGCGGTTGAACTCGGTGTTCCAGCGCTCGGCATAATCGCGGCGGGCGTCGGCATAGGTCACAAGCACGTCGACCTGACCGGAGGCAAGACGCGCGAAGGCGCTGGCGTAGGAATCGGACTGCACGGCGCTGCTCAGGTCAGAGATGCCCTTGCCGTAGTGATCCTGCAGCCACAGGGCGGGATAGATGTAGCCCGCGGGAGAGGAGGTTCCCATGATGCTCCAGTTGGCGCTGTCAAGGTCCTCCCAGGTCAGCTCCTCGCCGCCGTTGACCTTGGCAGCCAGCTCCTGACCCTTATCGGAGGGACCGGCGATGATGAGCGCGCGGTAGGAGACCGCCTGCTTCTCGGACGCTTCGGTGGGCTGACCGTCGTTCCAGTCCTTGGCGTTGTCGGAATCCTTGCTCAGACCGTTGCGGGTCGCGGTCAGGATGACCTCGGCGCCGTCGTCATAGAGAACATAGGTGCCGCCCGGGATCAGACCGACGTCGATGGTACCGGCCTCAAGACCCTCGCCGACGGCTTCGTAGGTGGTGCCGACGGTAATCTCGACCTCGCCGACCTCATAGCCCTCCTTGGCAAGCTCGTCCTTGAGCAGCTGCTTGAGGGGCTCGGTCGCGGTGATGATCTCCTGCGGCTCGCGGGACGGAACGAACGCCACCTTCAGCGTTTCGATCTGCTTCGCGCCGCTCTCGCCGTCCTTCTGGGGTTCGTCGACGGTGTCCTTGCTGCCGCAGCCGGCCAGCAGGCCGAGGCTCATGACCAGCGTGAGCAAAAGTGCAAGACTTCTTTTCATTGTGCTTTCCTCCATAATGTATCGTTTGCGTTTCTCCGCCGGATGCCCCGTCGGAGCCGATGATTGCGGAAAACGGCGTTTTCCGCCGCACCGCATTTTGAGTATAGCACAGCCGCGGAGGAAAAATTTTTCCGGTTGAGTAAAAAAAGTACCGATTAGACGCTCTCCTTTTGCTCAAAATAGCGCGCCATCAGATCCTCGAACACCAGAATGACGTGCCCGAAGAAGGGATTCGGCAGGCTGCCGGCGAGCGTCTGCTTTGTCCCGTCGAGCACGAATACAAGGTCGGAAAGCTGCGCGAGCTTGGAGTCGCCGCGCCGGGTAAAGGCTACGATCTTATGTCCGTGCTGCTTTGCGTGGCGCACGTCGTTGAGGACCGGCTCCGTCTCGCCGCTCTGGCTGACGGCGAACATGACCGCCGCCTCGTCATTCACCGCGCCGCGGTGCGCCTCCTGAAAGAGCATATAATCGTAAAAATGCACATTGTTGAACGCCATAAAGCCGCAGATCGACAGGCGCTGCGTGATATAGGTCCCCACAATGTTGGAAAAGCCCTCGCCGGTCGTGAACATCTTTCCGCTGCGGCGCTCCCGGAGCAGCGCGCAGAAGCGCTCGACCAGCGCATCGTCGTAATTGTCGATCAGGCTCTTGAGGTTTTCCGCCTTTCGGTCCCCCGAAGAGGCAAGCTGGCGGCTGAGGTGGTAATAGAGCTCGCTGTAGCCGTCAAAGCCCAGCCGCTTGCACATTTTGACGATGCTGGTCGTGGACAGAAAGTTTTCATTTGCGATCTGCTGGATGCCCACGCGCTTCTCGCCCCGTTCGATGTGCGCGGCAATACCGGTGATCACCTTGCGCTCATCCTCCGGGAGCAGATTCGTCAGCAAAAAATAATTGTCTCCCATGACGGGTCCCCCTCTCCTGTGATCTCAGCCGTGCCGCCCCGGCCGTCCGTAGCACAGCCACCATCCCAGCGCGCACACCGGAAGCGCGCACAGCACATCGAGGATCGAGTGCTGCTTCATGAAAACCGTGGAAAGGCTGATGCACAGCGCCAAAATAACAGACGCCGCCTGCCACCACGCCCGTTTCCGGAACCGCGGGCCGTCCCGCAGCGCGAACAGCGCCGCGGCGGAGCCAATGACGTGGAGCGACGGGCAGACGTTCGTGTTCGTATCAAAGGTATAAAACCACGCGACCGCCCGCGTGAGCGCATTGTCATGTGCAAACGCCTCGGGCCGCAGCAGCTGCTGCGTCGGGTAGATGAAATAGATGACGGTCGCGGCCGTATAGGTGACGATGACGAACCGCATCATCCGCCGGAAGGCGGGCACATCCTGAAAAAAGGTATACGCCAGCGCGCCGATCAGATAGACGAACCAGAGAAGATACGGGATCAGCGCCCATTCGCTGAACGGGATCGCATCGTCCAGAGCGCAGTGCATCACATGATAGGCCGCATGGGGGCGGAAGCGCTCCAGCGCCAGAAACACCAGCCCGAAAACCGGCCAAAAGAGCAGCAGCTTGATGTGCGAAAATTCCGGCGTGTTGAGCTTACGCAGGCGAAACTGCCGGTAGTCCGGCTTTATGACCATCTGTGGGGCTCGCGCTTTCATTTCTTCTCCGCGCGGGCCATGGCTGCGATGTCGCCCACGCCGTCGAGCACGATGCTCGGGCGGTAGGCGTAGGTGCGGAGCGACTCGCGCGTCGAGACGCCGGAGAGCACCAGCACCGTGGACATACCGCTTTCCATGCCGGAAATAACGTCGGTATCCATGCGGTCGCCGACCATCACCGCCTCGGCGGAGTGGCAGTTCAGCATTTTCAGTCCCGTTCGCATCATCAGCGGATTCGGCTTGCCGCAGAAATACGCCTGCTTGCCCGTTGCCATCTCAATAGGCGCGATGAGTGCGCGGCAGGCGGGCGCGATGCCGTTTTCGATGGGGCCGGACACGTCGGAATTCGCGCCGATGAGCTTCGCGCCCTGCATCACAAGGTTCGTCGCCTTTGTGAGCGTGTCGAGCGAATAGCTGCGCCCCTCGCCCACGACCACATAATCGGGGTTCACATCGTTCATCGTGATGCCTGCGTCGTAGAGGGCGTTGAGCAGTCCCGCCTCGCCGATGGCAAACACCGAGCAGCCGGGTGCCTGCTCCCGCAGGAAGGCCGCCGTGGCGAGCGCGCTCGTATAAAAGTGCTCCTCCGGCACATCGAGGCCCATGCGCGCGAGCTTCTGGTTCAGCTCGCGCGGCGTGTAGCCGCTGTTGTTCGTGAGAAAGAGATATTCCTTGTTCTCCTCGTGCAGCCATTGGATGAACTCCGCCACGCCCGGCAGGATGCGGTTGCCGTGGTAGATGACGCCATCCATATCGCAGATGAAGCCCTTTTTCTCGTTGAAATTGATCGAAGTGCCCATGTAGATTTCTCCTTCGTTTCTTCTTTCTGTTTGGTATGTTTTCCTGTTATATCATTGAAAGGAATGGATTTCTATATCTTTTCTGTAAAATCTACGATAAGCCGCCGGTAAAGTCGAGCACACACGCGCGCAGGCGCAATATCTCCTCCGGCGTATTCCGGCTCAGGTGCATTCCCATCCCCAGCTCGCGTCCCGCCTTCGGGCTGACCGGCAGCGTCCGCACGCCCTGCGTTCTCCCACGCATCATGATCTCCGTCATCATGGTGATGCCGAGCCCCTTGCTGACCATGCGGATCACCGTTTCATCGTCCACATGGCAGGGGCGGACCTTCGGCCTCACCTTTTTCGGGCTGAGCGCAGCATTCACATCAATGTCGAACCGCCCGTAGGGCATCAGGAACTCCTTCCCGTCGAATTCCTCGATGGGAAAGCTCTCTCTCCCGCCGACCGGATAATCCTCCGGCAGGATGGCATACATCGCGTCGTAATACAGCGGCGTCCAATCGCAGTTGACGCGGCTCTGCCGTGCGGCAAAGATGACGTCGGTGCGCCCCGCCTCCAGCAGCTCGAACGGCTCAAGCTCATGGTCCACCATGCGCAGGTCGACATCCGTATCCGGGCACACCCGTCGGAAGCGGTAAAGGATCTCCGGCATCCAGTGCATCGCGACGCTTGCGTACGCGGCAATGCGGATCGTCGCCGTCCGCTTTTTCGTGATGGCCTCGATCTGATTCTCCAGCCTTGCCGTCGCGCTGAGATATTCCCGTATGGCGGGCAGCAGCGCTTCTCCGTCCTCGGTCAGCGCGATGCCGCTGTGGTCGCGCCGGATGAGCGTCATGCCGATCTCGCGCTCCAGCCCGTTGATCAGGTGCGTCAGTCCCGACTGGGTGTAGCCCACCACCTCCGACGCTTTGGAAAAGCTGCCGAGGTTGACTGCCGTCATCAATATTTCAAGCTTCTTGCTGTCCACGGGTCTGCCGCCTCCTGTCCATCAGGGTATTTCAATTTGTAATATAACTATTATAACCGGTCGTTTCTCTTTTTCAAGTGCAGGGTGTAAGATTCTCGGCACAAAGGAGTTGATTTTCCATGACGACCAAAAAATTAACGCTCCGGCAGAAAATTCTTGTTGCCGGAACACTGTTCGGAATGTTCTTCGGGGCCGGAAACCTGATCTTCCCCGTCCATCTCGGCCAAATGGCGGGGCAGAATGCCTTGCCGGCGATCATCGGCTTTATCATCACGGCGGTCGGCATCCCCATCCTCGGCGTCGCCGCCATCGGCATCACGCACTCCGACGGACTTCAGACGCTCTCCGGTAAGGTCGGCAAGGGCTACGGCATTTTCTTTACCTGCCTGCTCTACCTGACCATCGGCCCGCTCTTCGCCATCCCGAGATGCGCCACCGTTTCCTTCACGACCGGTATCACGCCCCTGCTGGGCGCGGATTCGCCGGAGCGGCTGTATCTGCTCCTCTTTTCGGCGGTGTTCTTCGCCTTCGTGCTCTTCTTCTCTCTGCGTCCCGGTAAGATCACCGTCTGGATCGGCAAGATCATCAACCCGCTCTTCCTGTTCTTCTTTGCCGTGCTGATGCTCGCGGCGCTGCTCGCGCCCGGCGCGGCGGTCTCCGCGGTCGAGCCTGTGGAGGCCTATCGGAGTGACGCGTTCTTCCCTGCGCTCATTGAGGGCTACGGCACGATGGACGCCATTGCCGGCCTCGCCTTCGGCATCGTGGTCATCGACGTCATCCGCCGCATGGGTGTGGACAATGACGACACCATCGCCGAGGACGTGCTCTCCTCCGGTCTCCTCACCGGCGCGCTGATGGCGCTGATCTATGTGGTGTCCATCGTGGTCGGCGCGCAGTCAAGAGGGCTCTTCGAGCTGTCTGAAAACGGCGGCATCGCCCTCACGCAGATCGCCGGACATTACCTCGGCGGCGTGGGACTGTTTATTCTTGCCTTCACCATCACCTTTGCCTGCCTCAAGACCTCCATCGGTCTGGTCACCGCCTGCGCGGAGACCTTTTCCAAGATGACGAACGGGAAGATCTCCTACCGCAGCTGGGCGATCCTCTTCACGGTGTTTTCCTTTGCCGTGTCGAACATCGGGCTGAGCGCCATCATTGAATACTCCATTCCCATGCTCATGCTCATCTATCCCCCGGCGATCGCGCTCATTCTTCTCGCCTTCCTCGGCAAATTCTTCGCGCATGACCGCACCGTTTACATCGCGACCATGATCGGCACATGGGCCGCCGCCATTTTCGACTGCATGAAAACGCTGCCCGCGCCGGTGCAGGCCGCGCTCCATCTGGACGCGCCCATTGCCTTCGCCGCCGCGCATCTTCCCCTGTTCGACAAAAACCTTGGCTGGCTGCTGCCCGCGGTCATCGGCTTTGCGGCCGGCATGGCGATCCGCGCGAGCCGGAGGCAGACGCCCGCAGCCCTTTCCTAAACTGCCGTCTGCATCCTTCTGATGAATAACGGAAATGCTCAGAATACCGCACGCGAAAATTTTTATGCAAATTTGTTTAAGGCAGCTTTTGCATAATGGAGTCGGAATAAGATATACAACAAGGGACAGGCACGAGCCTGTCCCTTATGTGTTCGTCAGTTATAATCGGCAGAATTTGTATATCTCCTGCTTGCCGAAACAATGACCGACCCAACTACGATCCCGAGTATAGATATGGATTGCGACAGTGATAAGCCATAAAGCATTCCGCGGTAACTATCACCTCTGAAAAATTCCAGAACAAAACGCAATTCTGTTGGAAACGGCTTATCCCATCACAACGGACATGGCAGCCAGAAGAATTGCCAGGAATGCAAAGCTGATCCCAGAAAAAAGGAAAAGAAAACGCTTCCCGCCATTGGGAACGCGGCGCGTATATTCCCGAAACGTAATAAGGCTTGCCAGAGAAGCCACCAGCGTTCCTGCGCCGCCCACATTGACGCCAACTAGAAGCCCGCGGGCATCCTGCGTGAAGCGGCTGAGCAAAATGGCGGCAGGGACATTGCTGATGATCTGGCAGGTAAGCGCAGAAATCAGAATGGTTCCGTGAGACAAAAGGCGGGCGAACAGTACCCGAACAGCTTCCATCCGGGCAAGGTTGCCGGAAAAAGTGAAAAAAGCGGCGAAAGTGGCCAGCAATCCCCAATCTACAGTTTTCAGCGCATGTCGGTCCAACAGCCAGAGCGCCAGAACGATGACAGCCAAGCCAAGAATGTAGGGTACCAGTCGCAGCACCATGGCAACGGCTAAACAGAATAGTCCACCATAGATGGCAGCTTGACGGGAGTCTACCACGGCCTGTGCTTCCGGCACACAAAGCTGGTCCTTGGGAAACGCCAAGCAGCACAGGAGAATGAGAACAGTAGACAGGATGAATGGCGGCAGCATTATCGAAAAGAACGTCTTCGTAGAAAGACCGTAATAGCTGAAAAGATAGAGATTCTGCGGATTGCCGAAGGGCGTGATCATCCCACAGAGGTTAGCGGCACAGTTTTGCAGAATGAACAGAAGCGCCGTGTGCTTTTCCTGACCGGTAGAGGAAAGCACAAACCAGCCAAGCGGCAGAAAGGTCAGCAAGGCGGTATCATTGGTCAGAAGCATAGACCCGAACATGGTGATGACTACCAGTGCCGTACACACGCCCCGGACAGTGGAAAAGGTGTGTACCATCCGTTGGGAAAGAGCGGAAAAGATATGCAGATCCCGCAAAGCACCCACCACTGCCAGCACACAAAATAGGCAAGTAAGTGTCTTGAGGTCATAATAACCTAAGTAGTCCCTATCAGGCGGAACAAAAAATGCCGTTACAATTGCAGCCAGTAGTGAAATGACCAGCATGGCATTGGCGCGGCACCAAGATTTAATCTTACTCATAAAAAGCCCCTTTGCGTGAAAAATGTAGAATTCTGTATGGACACTTCTGCGAAGAAGATAACACATTTTCAAATGATTTACAATGGCACTCCGTTGACAATGGCACTCCGTTGACCTAACAAACGCTAAAGGCAGTTCAAAACTCGTGTACATTTTGCGCTGCTGGAAACCTGCTAAAAAGTCAAGCCCTAATTAAAAAAGTTATCGGCAGAAAAAGAGCATAGCAAAGCAGAGGCGGCAAAGTGGAACGCTTGGCCGCCTCAAATAAAGTATTGGAGATTTCAGCTCATTCTATTGCCGACAAACTGCGGTAGAGCTCTGTGACCTTGCCATAATAGACGCGGAGGAACTTATTCAAGCCTGCCACCATGGCAAGTTTACCACATTTTCCTTCGCTACGTTTTTTCTCAATGAATGTAAAGATCGGGTCGTTTGCCGGTTTGTGCATCGCATAGCTCTGCATGACTTCGTACCCGGTCTTACGCAGATAG
>ULQC01061816.1_pt1 | contig 22283 bp, 23 predicted proteins | sample 1954091 | NCBI WGS metagenome assembly ULQC01 (sample SAMEA4835645, study PRJEB28245) | human gut metagenome | biome: gut microbiome; material: fecal sample | place: Denmark | collected 2008
CCTGCGCCGACGGCTGTGTCCGCTGCGTTGACGCCGACTTCGAGCTGCTGCTCGAGCACGAGCTCGCGGACGTCACGGGCATGGGCGCGGCGGAGAGCGGCGTGAACCTCAAATACCGCGACCGTGGCGAGGTCAAGTTCGCAAACCTCAGCATGGACGGCGCTCTCACGCCCGGCCCGGCGGCGCTGACGGAGGACTGCATCCTTCAGAACGCGCTCGGCGGCTGGCTCTGGACGGACGGCCGGGGCCTCGTCCGCGACGCGGGCGCGGGGGCGGGATATGTCGTCCTCTGGGCCGAGAGCGGCCTCGTGTTCTCCGCCGCCTCGCTGTGGGCCGCGGAGCTGGGCGATGGGCTCTACGCCGTATCCGACGGCAGCGCCGCGGGCGTGCTCCGCCCCGCGTCGGAGGCGGACCCGGAGCGACCGGAGCGGGTGACGCTCACGCTGGCGCATATGGATGAAAACAGCTGCATACCCACGTATATCGACGAGTTCAACCGCTCGCACAGCGATATCCGCGTGGAATTGCTGCCCGAGATGCCGCATGAGGCCCTGGTCGCTCTGATGGCCTCGGACGATGCGCCGGACATCATCGGTTTCGGCTATAATTCGCCTGAGTCCATGGCGGCAAACGGCTGGCTGCTCGACATGTACACGCTCATGGGCGACTTCCCGCGCGAGGACTTCCTGCTCGGGCCCTTCGAGACGGACGGCGCGCTCTATGCGCTCTCGCCCGAGTATCATGTGTACACCCTCGTCGGCCTCGAGGCGGATTTCGGCAACGCGTATGTCCACCCGACAGAGGACTATGAGAGCATAGGCTTCAACCATTTTGCCGGGGATGAGTTCCTGACATACTCCATCCCGCTCTGGATAGAGCAAAACAGGCGCGGCGCGGACTGCGACTTCACATCGCCGGAGTTCACAAAGCTGCTGGAGATGGCAGGCAGCATGACTAAGGCCGAGAGCTTCAGCCCGGAGACTTTGTCCGTATACATTATGACGAATCACATGGCGCTCATAAATACGGAAAAAGAGCGCGGCCTCGAGCTCTGGCCCGTGGGCTTTCCCGGCGGCTCGTACATAAGCCCCATCGCCGCGATGGGCATACACGCCGCCACGGAAGAGCCGGAGGCGGCCTGGGAGTTCATCCGCTGGTGCATCGCGGAGCGGGAAAACTTCATGTTCACCCTCAACATGCCGGCGCTGGAGGAGAAGTTTTACGAGCTGCTGCACCCGCACGAGGACCTCGACCCGGAGAAGGTGGTCATCCGCGAGGACGGCACCTGGGATTACGAGGGGCGGCACTATGAGACGCTGTTTTCCTGGGAACCCTCCATCACGGAGCGGCAGGCGGACATGATGCTGGGGCTGGTGAAAAGCCTGGACACGGTCATCTACTGCGACGCGGAGCTGGTCGACCTCATCCGCGAGGACGCCGGGGCCTTTCTCGCCGGGGAGCGCAGTCTCGGGGACACGGCGGCCCTGCTGGGCGACCGGCTCGGGACGTATCTGGCCGAGAAATACGGCTAAAAGCTCTTGAAGCTCATCCCCCGCGCGAGGCGGTCGAGGGCCTTCTGACGCAGCGCCTCGAACTCCTCCGGCGACCGCGGGGAGTAGCTTTCCACAGGGTTTTCAACACTCTCGGGAATGGCGGGGGTTTGCTTTTGTTTTTGATTATGATTTTGTTTTGTTTTTGTTTTTGATTTTGTTTTTGTTTTGGCATCGGTGTATGAAGCGTCCTCATCGGCCTCTTCAGGGGCTTCTTCATCCTGCTCCCAGCGCTTCATGGCTCTGGCCCGGGCGCGCTCGCACTTGGCCTCGTAGCGCTTGCGGTCGTTGTCCACGTACCTCGCCACAAAGCCCCAGGCCATGCTCATCTCGGGGTCTGTGAACTCCGGCACCTCGCCGAACTCCCCGTAGTTGAGCATCGCGGCAAAGAGCCTGCCCAGCTGCTCGAACGACAGCTTGTCAATCGCCGGGCGGAAGTCGAAATACATCATGATACCCGGTAATCTGCCCACGCGGCATCCCTCCTTTGCCGCAACAATATACAGCCCCTCAATTTTTCCGCAAGGACGCAAAGTGAAAAAAATAAGGCGGCAGGTCCAAACGAACCTGCCGCCTTTGGTACGCCCGATGCGATTCGAACGCACGACCTTCAGAGTCGGAGTTATAATTTTACCGTTTTGCAGCGTCTCGCAAAATGCCGCAAAGCTGCATGATTGCTAGCTTTTTTCTACTGGTGCGTTTTGGTACGTGACGTATTTTAGTTGAACTTTTCGGGGAGTAGTTGAATTCTTGTTAAACAGTGAATGGTTAAACTAAGTCCAACAGGAAGAGAGTTTTACGTCCCATAGTTCCTGGCAGAATGAAAGCTAAGAACCTTGCGAGGCCTGGCGTTTATAAAGCGCCAGGTTTCATTTTAGTGCGGCAGGGGCAACGTGAGAGAGGTTTCTCCTCGCTGGTATAAATCTCCATTAGCAGACCGTTCAGATTCTCGTTCGTGCCCTTCTGCCAGGCGCAATATGGGTCAGCAAGATATACCTCACAGTGCAGCCGTTCCTCTATACGTCGCCAGTTGGCAAACTCTGTGCCCCGGTCGAAGGTGATTGTCTCTACCAGTTCTGGAGGAAAGGCAGACAGTGCAGCGGCAATGGTGTTCTCCATGGTCTCCGCTTGGGTCAGGCATCTTCACAGCTATGTAGAAGCGTGTCCTGTTCTCCGCCAACGTCGCGAAGCAGGCCTTGCTTTTCCCCTGCTCACTGACCACGGTATCTGCTTTCCAGTGCCGGCCTCCAGCCGACTGGACACCGACTTGTCGCACTTGCTAATCGACTACCACTTGCTGAATTTCCCCGCTTCTCCTTGCTCCCGTGGCTTTTTCCCTTGCACTGCAGCACTTTCAGGGTGCCGTTCACGAGATACACCTCGTAGATCCAGCGGTAAATAGCCCGCCGGCTGGGTATCTTTAATTCGCATGGTGTGCAGGCGTTCTGTTCAGGCAACCACATTGCCCGCAGCTTCTAGTCTATGTAGTCAATCACTTCCTGAGAGTGTAACATCGGCAGATTACAATAACAAGTGCAACACTAGAATAAATAGACCTCATACTAATCAGAGTGCAAAATGAAGCCACCACAACAAATACCACACTGAAGTCAGTATGAGATTCTACTCACATCTTACGCTATTTGAGAAATTTCTAGAGCAAAATTTGCTTCTCGGTAAAGGCCTGGTTCCATCGCTTCCGCCCTTGGGCCCAGCCCCTCCACCATCTCCCGAGAGGTTAAGAGAAATTTGGGCAAAAAAGCCGCCAGAAACCACTACTGGAACGCCAATAACTGCTACAAGGCTAGAAGGAAACACTACATCGCAAAAACAATATCACCCAGTCACCTATTGCCTTTTCTATTATACAATAGACTTGGACATGGAAACCAGACAGCCAGTCCGACTTTTCCTCCATCTCGTGCCTAAGCTATAAAATGAGAGGAGCAACCGGCTGACCACCGCCTCCTTGGGCTTATATGTCCGTCGGAAAGACTGTCAGCCATTTTCTTATTGCGGCGTTCGATTTGAGCAGATTGAGCCACCGGATACCAGAGAGTTCATGTCACACAACAGATTGAATCGGCAGTGAGAAAAGATGAATTCCGGTTGCAGATTCTTGATGCCGGAGGAATGTGAATGAACTGCGTTGGCATCGATGTTTCCAAGGAAAAAGCATGGCTGCCGTCATGCATCACTTCGGAGAAGCGGTAATCTCGCCCTTTGAAGTGCGTCACGCAGCCAGTGAACTGAGCAAGTTGGATAAGCGGCTCAAGAGTCTGGACGGTGGTTCCCGTGTGGTCATAATGTCTAAGTAGTCAATGAAATGATTGTGCATGGTTACGGGGATAACAGTTTGAGACTTGCCAAGACAGGCAAGAATGACGCTTTGAAACTGGCCAACTATGGTCTCGGACGCTGGCTTACGCTGCCAAGATATGTTCCAGAGGAAGGTACCCGGTCGCTTTTAAAAACTGCTCCCGGCAGCACAAGCAATATACTGAGATGCAGAGCATATTGAAAAACAACCTGATTTCCTTGTTGGATACCGTATTACCGGAGGTCAACCGCCTGCTCAACAGCTCTTCCCGTGTTGATGGAAGTGAGAAATAGGTGGATTTAGTCTCGACCTTCTGGCATTGCCAGTGCGTTTCAGCATTGTCCATGAAATCTTTTTCTGCCAAATACCTGAAATGGTGCAGAAAACATGGGTACTATTTCAGTCAGGAAAAAGCAATGGAGCTTTACTCCAAAGCTCAAGGCTGCATTGGCGTTATGCCTCAGAATGAGACGACCAGGTTCTTGGTACAACAGGCGATTGCTCAGCTCCGGCGTCTGGCCTGTACTTGGCCCACAGCTTATAGCGGAAATTGGCGATGTTCGCCGCTTCCATTCCAAGATAGTACTGATTGCCTTTGCAGGGTATTAACGCTCCTCTTTGCCAGTCGTGACAAATGGATATTCACAGCCAAAGCATCTCCAAACGTGGTTTCGCTGCATTGTGCAGGACAAGACTACAGCGTCGACGAATGTTGAACTTCTGTATTAGAGCCTATCAATAACAAACCCAGAAAGTGCCTTGGCTTCCTCGCGTCCATCGAGTTCATCCGCTATGTGTTGCACTTGGCTTGACGACCTCGAATCCCGCGATGGCAGTAGGACCGTCGTAGCAGATACTTCCTCTGCACTGTGTGCGGGTAATAGGTCGGAATGTCGTACACATGGGTGCAGTTTCTACAAATCTCTCGAGACACTGTGCTCACATTCCTGCCAATCAACCGGGCGATCTCGCGGTAACTCAACCCATCCACATAACATCTTCGTATACAGCTGCGCTCTTCTGGTCTAAGATGATGGCAATTCATACAGTCCCCCTCTCGGTGCCTTGGTCGTGTGATGTTAGCGTTGGGAGTTTCCAGCCATATTCTGTCGGAGCATCAAACCAATTATTATTGGAAGCTTATGAGCCAACGGATTAAAGTGTAAGATACCGACAACCCAGATCTGTAGTCTGTAATCTGTTTATTTTTGCGCTGCTACCGACTCAACAGCAGGCACCTTCACGGTCTGCAGATATACTGTCTCTGGTTTATTTCACCCGAAGTTCTCCCCACGCTGCTTGAATACGGTGGCATCAGCGCAGCGTCCTCCTCAAGATCCTCACGCCACAGGGTCGGATTTAGCTGCTGGTAAAGATCATATTGAAGTTGCCCTCTTTGTTGTACCTCCGGTCAATCAAGTCAAAAAAGAGGCGTGCATTCTCCTTATCAAAAGTCCAGCACCCAATCTCGTCAACAATCAGGCAGAAGGCCGCACCAGACCGCAGAGGCAAGAATCTGCCTGCTCGTCTGGCAGCAGTAAACCGTTACGCAGCAAAAGGCCTTAATGAAGTAGGTTTTGGGCGCTTTCGTAGGGAGCCTGCTCATTTTCAGAAGTGGCTGCCCTCGTAATTGACAAACCCGTCAAAGGAAATGCAGCGCTCCGGGCAGAGATAGAGTCGCACTGAACCAGTCTCCGGCAGAGTACGCAGCTGTTCTCCGCTACAATAGATGAGTTCTTGACCCCTTGGCGTAATAGGCTGTCCAAGAGGCCGGTATAACCACCAGGCTTTGTGACAGCGTGTTTTCTGCCCTTTGTACCGCGGGTTAGATCACGGAACCCGTTCCGCTTAAACCGCCGAAGTTTCCTGCGGGATATGCCGCTGCACCGTTCTAACTCTGCCTTGTTGATGTGATTGAGAGAGAATTGTTCCCTCTGTTCTGCTTTCATTTCTTCAATAGACTGTGTACTGAGCGCAAGGCCATTACCATTTAACCCTCTCATTGCTTGTCCTTTCCACTGGGTTGTTGGCACTTTCCAGTGTACAGGCTGGCAGAGAGTAATGGTAGGGGCTTTTCTTTTCCGGCTAAATTTGGTCGTGAGCTCCCGACACCTGGAGGTTAGTTGCGCCCCACCCGAACAGTGGTAACTCCATTCCACCACAGATGTCTGTACGAACTCTTTTTTATTTCCTAAAGCATTGCACTTGATAGTATAATTCATCCCCTATACGAGAAAAAGGCCACCTTTCGGTGACCTTTTTTGACAGGCCGAGGCGTCGCTAGCACGACGCCTCTCTGCCTAAAACTCAAATTTCCCTACCAAGTGTCTTTTTTGTACTGCCCGCACAATCTTGGACAGCTCAAAAAGCTAACCCTGCTTTGTCTTTTGCATAAATAGTATGGCTCCTGTCACAAGAGCAGGTTATTCTTTTATCAGCTCATCTTTGAACTTACAGGAGACCGATGAGCGGGAACCAGACAAGTATGGCGATGAGCCATACAATACAGTTCATTATATTCAATACTATAGCTGTCTTGAGCTGATGCCCCACAGTATATCTGCCAGTCGCTATGAAAATCATATTGGGAGCCGAATTGAAAGGCAGGAAGTTACCGCCGACCGTGACCAAGATCGTGGTGATCAGGCCTATAGTATATACATTATATCCCAGTGCCTGCGATAGAGATATGGAAACCGGGACCAGTACGGCAACCATTGCATTCATGCCAGCAAACAGAGGATGCAGGAATATGATAACAACACACCACACCATTAGGAAAGTCGTCTGGCTCATTCCGGAAACAAGTTCAACAATATAGTTGTCGACAAGCCACTGGAAGCCTCCCGTAGCATTTACGCTGGAGGCAAGACTCATTGCAAATCCCAGCCATATAAGACTGTTCCAGCTTACATCGCCCTGAACATCCTTCCATTTTGCTATTCCCAATCCTGGGAGGAACATTAAGAATATCGTAAAAAACGGTACCCAGTTGGAAGAAATTCCGTGAAGTTTTTCCGTCGACCAAGCCAAGATGGTTAGCACCACTAAGATCGTACAGTTTCTCTCCGCCTTTGACATTTTGCCCATTTCCTTGAGCTTATCGTTTGCAATAGATACATCAATCTCCTTGCTCTTGTCCGTTGGCGGATTCATCTTATATACAATAAACGGCGTAACTACAAGTGCTATCATGGCAGGAACACACACTGCTCCCAACCATCCCAGCCAAGTTATTGTGCTTCCTGTTGCTTCTTTTACAAGTGCCATGCCAATAGCCGGTATTCCGCTGGCTGTAAAGACCAGCACCAAGCTGCTAGTATTGGCAAACATGCTATTAAGCATTAAACCGTGATCGCCTTTGAATTCTCCTGGCTTATATCCGATAGAATCGCAAAGACTATCAGCCAATGTTGACAGCAAGGCTCCTCTTGCTGTCCCGCTTGGAATAATAAATGAAAGCACAATGTTAATTATCGAATTTGCCGCATATAGTTTTTTCAGCGTATTGCCAACTTTGGCAATCATCCAATAAGCTATTCTCCATCCAAGGCCAGTTTTAGCGACAACTGCTGACAAAACCATAGCCCAAACAATAAGCCACCATCCACCGCTCGAGAATCCTGAGAGCGCCGTCGTTGCATCTACTTTGGCAACCACTATAACCAGCGCACCCGATACTATTGCTGTCAAGTACTCTGGTATTGCCCGTGTCATCCACATGACGATCGCCCAGACAAATATTATCAAACTCAGTTTGCCCTTTTGATCCAGCCCTTCAAAGGGAAGTGCTAAAAGGGCAAGACATATGGCAGTGCCGATTATGCCGATGATAAGCTTTGTGCTCACTTTCTTTTCTTTACTCATTTTTGCACCTCTCTTTCTCCTCGATTGCAGCCTAATTGCTTTCAGTCAAAGCCCGTTGCAAATGTGGAGCGGACGCTCCCCATTTTCCACCCTTACGATGTTATCAAATACACATTTGAAAACGCGCTCAGCTGTTTCGCGAGATACCGCGCCGAGATGCGAAGTCGTAACGACTTTGTCCATATGGACCAGAGGATCATTCGGATCAAGCGGCTCTTTTTCCCAGCAATCGATAGCCGCGCCCCAAATGTCTCCATTTTCCAGCGCCTCTGCCAAAGCTGCATTGTCTATTACCGCTCCCCTGGCTTCATTTACTATTATTGCGTTTTTCTTCATCATCTCAAGCTGTTCTTTACCGATCATACCGCGAGTGCCAGGCAGCAGTGGGCAATGTAGCGAAACAATATCAGCATTTTTTAGCAAAGTGTTCAGGTCAACGTATGTAGCATGCAGCTCTTCTTCCATTTCCGGACTCATACGAATAGGATCATTGTATAAGATCTTAACTCCCCATCCCTGCAGGCGCTTCATTACCTCTTTGCCAACCGCTCCCGCTCCAACTATTCCAATTGTCTTGCCAAGCACCTCATAACTGTCATGGCGCCATGTCCATGAATGCCACTCTCCGTGCTTGCATCCATAGTCGATGCGGCAGATGCGCCTATAGCAGCACATTATAAGAGCTATGGTCATCTCCGCAGTTGTGGTCGAATTAAGATTCGGGGCGTTCGTTACATATATCCCCTTTTCGCGGGCATATTCATAGTCATAGTTGTCGTATCCGTTTCCGGGTGTTGCCATGAATACGCACTTCTTTGCCCGGTCGATAACGTCTTTTGTGACTTTATAAATTGAAGCTATAATGTAGTCAGCGTCTTCTATCTTGCCTTGCTTATCCGTGCCGCCCGGGAAAAGAAACCTAAGGTCGAATCCCGGAGGGCAAAGACTCTTAACGAGATCTCTGAACCCTTCAGGTACTGTCTCACAGTACAGAATCACTTTATCGCTCATAATAACGTCCTTTCTAAATCATTGACTGTATTAGCCTTAAACTGTCAAAAACAGAGGCCAATACTCAAGCAATACATAACACAAAGGTACAAGCAGAACTATAACTATCAACGACAGTTTCAGGCCATGCTTGAGCATCAGTTTTGGCGGCATGCCATAGCCGATTGGTATTGCGCGCACCGATGTAGGCAACGAATATGACAAGTTAACGCCAATAGTAGCCATGTAAATATAAGGTATCGGATTGAGTCCCAGCGAAGATGTTACAGTAACAACGATGGGCATGAAAACGGCAGCCGTCGCAGTGTTGCTGGTGATATCTGACATTATCAGCGGCAGCGTTACAAAAAGCGTGATCAAAACAAGCTTATTATCCAGCCCCGCGTTGAAAATCACCTTGCCCAGCATTGCATCAGCGCCTGTATCGCTCAACATTTGTGCCGCTGCCAATCCCCCGGCAATGATATACAGTATTCCCCAGTTGATTCTTTTCTCTACAGTGGTCCAGTCGGATATGGCTTCACCTTTTCCATCAGGAATCAGGAACGACAGCACGCCTGCAAAGACATAGATATACGCTGGTTTGAGCCCCGGCAGGAGTTGATCATAAAGTGGTCTGGCGAATGTTAGTATCACAGCTGCGCTGAATAATATTAATCCGCATTTCTCTGCAAAACTCATCTTTGGCTGACTTTTAATCATGAGGTGCTCGTTGTCAACAGCATTCAAGATCTTTTTGTTCTTTGGAACCGCAAAATACAAATACAGGACATTCGACAAAATCAGCACCAACATGATGGGCAGGAAACGAACCACCCAGTCGATATACATGTACTCTTGTCCTGAAACCTGTTCAAGATAATTAATAACGACCAGATTCATGGCTCCACCAAGTGGTGAGGCTAATCCGCCTAACCCTGCTCCCCAGGCAATGGCCATGAGCACAAAGCTTCCACTCATGGTTTTACCCACATTGCGATCGTCTGAAGAGCCTGCCCCGAGTATCGATACCGCCAAGGGCGTCAAAGCCGCCGCGACAGCCACATTTGCCAACACCATGGACATGCAGGTAGAAAGCAGAAACCAGAATATCACTTGTGCTCTCAAGGAGTTTCCCGCAAAGTTCATGAATGTAATTGCAATTCGTCTGTTTAATCCGGAGTCCTCCCAAGAAGCAGATACTATTGATGCTCCAAGTATTAATATTATTGTATCGTTTGCATATTGAGACAGTACTGAAGAGCTGTCCGTAACATTGAAAAAAGCATTTACTACAATCGGTATAAATGCCGTTACTGCGAGATCTACAGGGCTGGTAATCCACCAATACGCCATCCATAAAACGCAGCCAATTGAATACCTGGCAGCTGATGAAGTAAATATTTCTCTTGGAAGCAATAACTCTGGCAGGAAGAACAGGCATATGCCTATGAGTAAATTGATAATTTTTGCCTTTTTCATGTTCACCTCCAAGTCTGCCTCTATTGATGCTGCTGTCTTATGTGAATTCAGGCTTGTCCAGCGGCTCGACCGTTTCCAAAGCTCCTCCTAATTCAGCATTTACCCTCTTAACCAGTTCAACAACTTCTCCCAGCGTGTCGGCTACCATCACGCCTGCCGACATCAAAGCCTCGCGTTTACTTTTAGCCGTGCCGGTATTTCCAGAAACTATGGCGCCGGCATGCCCCATCTTTTTCCCCTCCGGGGCCTGCGAACCCGCTATATATGCGATTACCGGCTTCGGATATTGGCTCTGCTTGATATACTCTGCGGCAAGCTCCTCGCTGCTTCCACCTATCTCGCCAACCATTACAACGAGCTTTGTGTCATCGTCATCGCGAAACAGCTTTAGTATATCGCTGTGATCTGAACCAATTATTGGGTCCCCTCCAATGCCTACACAAGTGGATTCTCCGAAACCGGCAAAGGTCAGATTTGAAGAACAATCATGTGTCAAAGTGCCGCTTCTGGATATAACGCCTATATGTCCCTTGCCATATATCTGTACCGGCATTCCGCCCACTTTGGCCTTTCCAGGAGAAATAATTCCAATCGTATTGGGCCCAATTATGCGTACACCATTGTCTCTGGCAAAGTCTATAATTCGTAAGGCATCATGCACGGGTACAAATTCCGTTACAATGACTACTGTCGGTATTCTTGCCTCTATCGCCTCAGATGCAGATGACATCACACCCTTTGGAGGAACAATAATAAGGGACATGTTAATGTCAGGGTGCTCGTCCAACGCTTCCTTAACAGTGTTATAGACGGGTACGCCGCTTACGGACTGCCCACCTTTCCCCGGCGACACGCCCGCAGCCAAATTGTTGCAATACTTTTTACCGAATCAGCCACTACACGGCCCTGCCTGCCTGTTATGCCCTGAATCAACAGTACAGTTTTCTCATCTGCGAGGATGCTCATACCGCAGTCTCCATTCTTTTTAGTATCAGTACAGCCTGATCTGTGGTCCCATACTTAACAGTATTTATGTTCGCCTCGCGCAGTATCCGCCATCCTTCTTCCTGGTCGTTGCCTCTGCTTTTAACAACTATCGGCTGTTTTGAACCGAGTTCATTTACAGCTCTCACTATTCCTTCCGCCATCATTTTGCAATTGTTGAAACCGCCGAACACGTTGATTATCACTGACTTGACCTGCGGCAAACTAAGCAGGAATTTGGTCGCCTGATACGTCTTTTCGGCGTCAGCAGCACCAAGGTCCATGAAATTAAAAGGCGTTAAACCGTACTTCTTTACAGTGTCCACGGTGGCCATCCCAATGCCTGCTCCGCCGGCTATTATGCCTACTGTACCGCTTTCGTCAACCTCAACATAAGATATGCCAATTCTCGCCGATTCAATTGCATGGGGGTTTCTGTTTTCCGGGCGCTGCAATATAGTGTACTCGCCCTGCCTGTACAATGCGTTGTCATCTATAACCAGTTTACAATCAGCAGCTGCGAAATCACCGTCTTCAAGCTCCGCAAGAGGGTTTAGTTCAATGGTTGTTGCATCCAGATCGCAGAACATTGCGTAGAGCTTTTGAGCGATTTCATATATTGCCTTTGCATGACTGCCATTTGATATGAATGCAGAAATGTGCCTTAGGAACTCCTCAGTTACACCTTTTGTCACATCCATTCGCACAAGCTTGTCCGGTGCACTTTTCGCCGCCTCTTCTATATCGACTCCGCCTTCTGCCGAATAAAGAAGCAATATTCTCTTGCCGATGGTATCCATGGTCAATCCCAAGTAATGCTCTTTGATTATTTTCATGGCTGGCACTACAAAAATGCCTTCTACCTTTTTCCCTCCAATTGTCAAAGTAGATATTTTTTTGTATGCCTCAGAAAGCTCAACGGCATCATTAACAACTTTAATGCCTCCCGCACGTCCCCTGTGTCCGCTCAGGACCTGAGCTTTTGCTACACAAGGATAACTGGCCTGCGAAGTGTCGTCTGCATTTTTCATCAGAAAGCCGTCGTCACTTGGTATGCCATATTTTTGAAGCAGTTTTTTGCCCTCTACTTCAAAAAAATCCATTCTCCGCCTACCCCCTTTCATATCCTGCCTTGACTGCGGCAAGATTCATAGGTATGTGTTTTGGAGCCATTTCCTGCTTTATCACTGCTTCACAGCTTTCAAGGCTAAGGTCATCAAGTTTAGCTGCAACAAAGCCGAGCATCACAATATTGGCAGTAAAAGGCTTGAACTCTTTTGTTGCTATATCAGTAGCTGGAATAGTATATACTGTACAATCTTTCAGCTTATCCGTTTCTTCGCTTGGGATGAAGGTTGAATCTGCAAATACAATGGCGCCCGGACGTATAGCATCAATGTACTTCTTATATGCGGCAATACTGAAAACAATAAATATGTCTGCATCGTCAACTTTCATATATCCAATTTTTTCATCTGATACAATCAGAGCTGCCTGGCATGCTCCACCTCTTGCTTCTGCTCCATAACTTTGAGTCTGTGTTACCTCCTTTCCTTCATAGATACCGTATGCATTCGCCATGATCATCGCCAAAGATATGACCCCTTGCCCACCCGTACCAGCGAGTCTAAAGTCCTTTCTCATAATCCCACCTCACTGCCTTTCAACGTCAATGCAAAAATCCGGGCAAATACGCTCGCACATCTCGCATCCCACACAGGCTTCAATGTTGGCAGCCACCGGTACAAGATATCCTTTCGCGTTGCGTACTTCTCCAAGCTGCAATACTCCTTTTGGGCAGAAGTGTACGCAGAGCTCACACCCCTTACACCACACAGTATCAATCTCAACCCTCATTGTTCACCCTCCTGCGAATTCTCTCTATTTCTTCATGGTGTGTGGGACGGTCATATTCGAAGATCAACCCTAATGCATAACGAGGATCATTCTTATCGGGCTCATCACCCTTTTTCAAAATGTAGCTGTGCTCCTTGATGTAATCCAGAACCTCGTAGCCATTATTCATGCCAAAAATGTTTCTTCCGGCGGTAGTCGGGCACTGAGAAATAACTTCAACAACTGAAAATCCCTTGTGATTCATCGCATCCATGATTGCCTTTTGCAGCTGTCTTGGATGCGCAGGCGTCCACCTTGCATAATATGTTACGCCTACCGCTCTTGCCAGCTCAACATCGTCGAACGGGCGTTCGTCATTTCCGAAAGGAGAGGTCTTGGTTTTAACTGCGTACGGCGTAGTAGGAGCTTTTTGGCCGCCTGTCATTCCGTAAATAAAGTTATTAACGATTATCACCGTAATGTCTGCGTTTCTTCTCGCCCCGTGAATATAATGGTTCGCTCCAATAGCGTAGTTATCACCATCCCCTGTAAATACCACGACTTTTTTGTCAGGACACACCAGCGCCGTCGCCTCAGCAGCAGCTATGCATCTCCCATGGATGTACTTGCAGCAATCGAAATTCAGATAAACGGGTCCCCAGCCATAGCACCCCGCGCCGCTGTATAGGCAAATGTCTTTATCAGTAAGACCCATTTCATCGACTGCTCTGATAAATGCGTTGAAGATGGTGCCCGTCCCACATCCGGGGCAAAAGATCTGAGGCAAGGCACTCTCGTTTACATACTTTTTGTAGACATCCTTCATTTTTCTATCATCTCCTCGATACACTTGAGAATATCATCAGGGTTTGGAAAACGTCCTCCCAAGCTGGAGTATCCTTTTACCTTATCCAGCCCGACGATTCGCTGAATCTCGGATGCATATTTCCCAATATTCATTTCCGGGACAAGCACTTTTTGAGCTTTTGAGCAAAACTCTGTAATTTCCTTTACCGGTAGAGGCCAGATGGTATTGACCTTCATATAACTCACTTTTAGGCCGCGCTCTCTTGCCATTTCGACCGCAGAATTAGCCGCTCTGCTTACAGAGCCGTATGCAATAACGGCAACATCAACGTCCTCATCGTCGAAATACTTCTCGACGCTGCAAATATCATCAGAATTCTTAATTACTTTATCGCACAGATGCCTAATGCATTTAGCTGCAACTTCAAATTTGTTTCCTGCTGCATGACCGGTCTCATCATGCAGATTGCAGTCGGCGCAAATTCTATGACCTTCAAAGAAATTGATCCTAGGCGGTATTAGATTCTCATCAATTTTGAAAGTCTCTCCGATATAAAGTCTCTCGGGTTTTTCATCAAAAATCTCTACTTCTTCAGGGATATGTATCTTCTCTCTCATATGCGCGACAATCTCATCCATTACCACCACTACTGGTATGCAGTACTTATAGGCAATATAGAAAGCTCTTACTGTAAAATCATAAGCCTCCTGCACCGATGCCGGGCATATCGCTATAACCTCATAGTCTCCGTGCGTTCCATACTTAATCTGCATGATATCCATTTGCGAAGGAGCAGTTGCTTGTCCTGAAGATGGGCCGCCTCGCATTACGTCGCATAACACCATTGGTCTCTCAAGACAAAGTGCAGCGCCTATGCCTTCCTGCATCAGGGAAAAACCCGGGCCAGAAGTGGCAGTCATCGCCCTTGCGCCTGCATAACTGGCACCCACCAGCGCACTTATCGACCCCAACTCATCTTCCATCTGAACAAAGTAACCGCCGGTCTCCATCAATCTCACAGCCATGTGTTCTGCGATTTCTGTTGCTGGGGTAATCGGATAACCCGCAAAGAAATTGCACCCTGAAGCGATGGCTCCTTCTGCGCATGCAACATTGCCCTGCATTACAAATGTGCCGTTTTTGTTAGTTTTTACTCTTTTCATAACTTCACTCCATTCCATTTTGCTGTACCGGTCCACCAACATCACATTACAAGTATCCAAGCCGCCACAAATCAGTTTTAATTTAAATCGGAAAACAAATCTGTGAATTTCACCAATTGTTATCCATATTTATATAATTATTTTGGGGCTTTCGTCCAACATCTCATAGGACATAGAACGATTCCGTTACAATCATGATTCGTTAGAAATTAAACACACCGAAAGACATTATTCTGTCTTTATGGTCTTTTTCAAAGCTATGAAAAAGCGCCACAGGCTTTCTGAACCCTGTGGCGCTTACACCTGTTATTAAAAATCAGCTAAGTTTCGCAAAAACAAAAAGAGACATGGTTTGCAGATCTCTGGTAGAATGAAGTCGTGACACACCATTCGAAAGAAGACAGCAAGCCATGCCTGAAAAGATTGAACAGCTAAATTAGGCAGTTATCAAAAAACGGGGAAAACCAAGGAACTGGTTCGAGGCGTCGTAGAATAAACGCTCAATGAGCTGCTGGCGGCCGAGGCGGAGAAGCAGACCCAAGCGTCTCGATCTGAGCGCAATGAGCAGCGCCAGCGCTACCTCAGCGGCCACTATAGCCGCAACCTCGCCGCCACTTTCGGAAATGTAACCCTCAAAGTCCCCAGACTCAAGGGCATTTCATTTAAAACTACCATCATCGAGCGTTATCCTCATCAGGTGAGCAGCATTGAAGAAGCTCTCATCGAGATGTACCTGGCAGGCGTATCCGTCCCCTGCAAAGTGGCGGTATCCGTATGTCTATGTGGATGGAATCTGTCTACGCCGCAGCCGAGATGGAGAGCTTGAAAATGAAGCCATTTTTGTAGCGATTGCGGTCAATAAGGATGGCTGCTGTAAGGTTTTTGGTGCTGCTGAGGGTGTGCAATAGGGCAAGGCCAGCTGGGTCAGTTTCTTCCAGTGGCTGCGTAGCCGTGGCCTGGATGGCGTGAAGCTCATTGTTGGCGACAAGTGCCTTGGCATGCTGGAGGCTGTGAGAGAAGCATTTCCTGAGGCCAAATACCGGCGGTGTACCGTCCACTTTTACCGCAATGTGTTCTCAGAGTCACGCCTCGGTCCAAGGTAAAGCTGGTAGCTAAAATGCTCAAGGCGATCCACGCTCAGGAGAGCAAGAAAGCCGCCCGGGAAAAGGCAAAATCTGTGATAGAAAAACTTCGCTCCACGAAGCTGAAAAAAGCGGCAAAAAAGGTGGAAGACGGGATTGAAAAAACCATCACCTGCTGCGATTTCCCCAGTAAACATTGGACCCGCATCCGCACCAATAATGTGATTGAACGGCTGAACCGGGAGATCCGCCGCCGCACCCGTGTGGTTGGCAGCTTCCCGGACGGCAACTCTGCTCTCATGCTGGTCTGTGCCCGGCTGCGCCATGTGGCCGGCACCCAGTGGGGGGGAACAAGAAGTACATGAACATGAAGCATCTGGATGCTGCCGTTGAGGATGCCTCCATTGCTGGCTGACTTCATTCATGCCAGAGTGTACAGGCCAATTTGCGAAAACTCTTGACTCTACCCTGGCTGACACATATCAAACACTCTAGGCAATGTGCCACAAAAAGCGTCATACCCATAAGCAACTGTATAATCAATAAACATTTCGACTGCCTTCGTTATTGTAGCGTTTTTTGTCATTGTTATTTTTGTTACCCTGTCAACGCCTGCATCGCACAGTTCTTTATGCACAAGTTGACTGTATTTTTCCTTGAACTTCATCTTCATATAGCTGAAACGTGATTTACACAATACCATGATACCTCTGTGCTTTGAAACCAGCGCCCCGCAAGTTCTCGGCATCATACCCTCAAATATTACATTTGGAATAAATCCCGCCGCCTCACACACTCGCATCGTTTGATTGCTCTTGTCGCTGCTTGGGTTATTGATAATGAACTTTTCATAGTGCAGATCTTGTATACTCAAGCTTTCCTTGTCAGCCAAAGGATGATCCTTCGCCATGCATACGCCCATCGGTTCCTTAAAAATCGGTATTTCTTTGAAGTCTGTATCACTGTAAGGATATGTTGAAATAATGAGGTCAATTCCTCCGTTTAGCAGCTCACGCTGCAGCAAGTCAGCAGACCCAGACACCGTTTTAATGGAAATATTGGGGTGCAGCATAATAAAGTTCTCAACCAAATCGTCCAAGTACGAAAACAAAGTAGAACCTATAGTAACACTTCCACATTCTCCATTATGCATCTGTTCAAGCAAGAGTTCTGTGCGCTTTACCTTTACGATTATTTGTTCTGCAGATTTGAGCAGTTCCCTGCCATAGGCGTTTAGCTTTATCGTTGTGCCTACGCGGTCAAATAGCTGCATCCCTACGTTTTTCTCTAATCTGGCAATAGTCTTGCTCAGCGATGACTGCGATACATACATTTTTTGAGATGCAGTAGTCATGTTTTCATATTTTGCCACTTCAACAAAACAGAGCAATTGATAAAACTCCATAATGCCACCTCCAAATCAAACAACTTTGCCTATGAGGTCCTTTTATCTAAATTCTAAACACACCATCATATTGTTTCTTAAACCCACATATATCTATACCTCATATAGATCGATATACGCATTAAAGATGTGATATTTGAAACTCTTGTTAAGCTTATTGCTTGTGACACTGATTATGGTATGCAATTAATTTTGAGCAAATCGTACTTTAATTTTTTAATCGAGCAATTGATTTGTGCAAATTGTGCATACCAATATAATATCACAGGCTAATTTATTGTGCAACATTATCTTGCCGGGTGGCAAATAAAAGCCCCTGGAGATCACATTATTATCTCCAGGAGCTTGGTACGCCCGATGCGATTCGAACGCACGACCTTCAGAGTCTTATTCATAATTTTACCGTTATGCAGCGTCTCGTAAAATGCTGCAAAGCGCATGATTACTAGATTTTTCTACTGGGTAATTTTGGAACACGACCTATTTTAGTTGAACTTTTCGGGTAGTAGTTGAATTCTTGTTGAACTATTTGAAGCGGTCATGGTGTGTTTCTTCCGGCTTTAATGTATCCCTCCATTGACAAATTTCCCAGGTCTTCCGGGCAGATATTCTTTGCCGGTGCGCTTTGCAATATATTCTGCCATGGACCGATCCGGGCTGCTCAATTCCTCATGTTCACGAATCCTTCTAAACTCTGCCTCTTCTGCCGCCGCCTTATCTGCTGCAATCTGTCTTTTATAGCGGCTTTCTACTTCCTGCATAGTGAGAATTTCTCTATCTTTTCTGCGGCAACGCTGGAGAGACTCTCCGTGTTTGCTGCCACCCCGTACAAAACAGGGCGCACAACAAGCAAATGCCAAGTGCTGTAAGTATTTGCTTCATGTTGTCACCTCTTTCTAGCAGTCAATAATAACGCTCCACGTCAGCCGCTCCAGGTGAATCAAATAGGCTTCCCTCACTCTTGTTCTCCTTTCGTTGCGGTCTCGGTCCTGCTCAGCTCTTTTCGGCTATTGCACAAAGTCAATAATCCTGCCCTCGAGCTTGTTGTATCAAGGCAATAAGTTTCCGTACTTCCGTCATTTTCTTATTGCCTTTAAACAACAACTGTTCCGCTTTTCCTTGCTCCGGGCTTATTGAATCAAAGGAATAGATTTAATAAACTTTGCCATGGGCTACGCCTTTTTCAATTCAGCTTTTCTCCGCATTGCATTGATCATTTCGGCGGGTGAAACTGAAAACGCTGCTGTTCCGTACTTTTGCCACATACTCGAAAACCGGTAGATTGGTTTTGTTCGAGTTATGGCCCCACACTCCACGCAGACAACAAAGCCGTTTTCTATAAGTGCGGACATATCTCGATAAAACCCTCTTGCATTTGACCGCTTATAAAGCCCGTACAGCCCGCACCACTTGCTTTGATTCATCGTGAAGCAATGTGCGTCGTCATTTGGCTTTTGTTTATCCGCGTAATACTGCGCCTTGCAGACCATGTAAAGCCTCTGCTGCTGGGCAGTGAGCGCTCTCCACGCGGGCGAAACAAGCATGGACAAGATATTTGCTGAGGTGTCTGAGCTTGCCCCGGTGCTTTCAAAGGGCTTTTTCTGGTATGGGTGTCTGAGGCGACTCATACATGGTCACACCCCCTCTAAGTCTTCAACGTCAAGCTGTCCATCACCGGGGGCTCTGTTCATAGCGGCAGCGACTCGCAGTATCTCGACGCCCCGACGTCGCAGTGAGCGGATGCAGCGCGCCTTCTCCTCGTCGTTTGCGGGCATATAGAAGCCGTTGAGTGTGTCAGAACGTATCGGCACACCGCTCAGCCGCTCGGCGGATATGCGCGCCTGTATAGTCCGCGTGTCAAGTCCCGTTAGCTGGGACAGTTGTCGGCTTGTGAGTCCGTTCTCCGCGCCGACGGCGAGCAGCTCGGCTATCGAGCGTTGACCTTCCGAAGCCGCTGTGATAAACTGATTTGCGGGATTCGTAAACAAACAGGTCTGCGTTCCCTCTGCCCGCTTTGGTGTTGCCGCACCGAGGCGGGCGTTTTTGTTTATTTTCATTCTCCAAGCCCTCCCAACATCTCAAGCAGCCGGTCATAACTGACCAGGCATTTCCGGCCTGTGTGGACACAGGGCAGCTTGCCCTGCTTCTCGGGCAGCCGGAGCGTGTACTCACTGAGCGGCCCAAGCCGCGCCGCCGCGCGGATACTCATCATGCGTGGGGGTTCATTCACTGTACCACCTCCCAGGAAAGCTTACGTATCACCGCAAAAACACTCTCCTTTCCCTCCGGCGGCAACTCCCGCCGAAGCTTGCGCAACAAAACGTAGTGTCGGCAATACCGAGCCCCTTGGCCCCCTGCCACATTCTGATACCAGCTGCGGCTATCTCTCTTCTTATATCTTCGTTTTTCAAGGCTTCACCTCCTAGCGTGATGCCCTTATTGTAGCAGATAAAAAGTGTTATATCAATTACAATACTATTTATTATGAATATATTTAGTTTTATTTTAATTATTGACTTATCAAGAATAAATTGATATAATTCAAGCGTGAGGTGACTCTATGCTTACTCTTGAATTTTTTTCTGAGCGGCTCTCAACTGCCATAAAGAAAGCTGGTATAACACAGGCTTCTCTGGCAGAAAAGGCGGAAACGTCATCAGCTAATATATCAAACTATTGCAGAGGCAAATCTTTTCCTCCACTTGATACTCTCTCGAAGATAGCAGACGTGCTTAACGTGTCGATCGACTGGCTGTGCGCGACCAATGCGAGCGGTTTATCACGCTCTATCAGGAATCTTGGTGATGTTGCAAGGCTATTAGCTTCAATGGTAGAGTGGGAGTGTATAGATTTTGGCGAGTCTTCTATTACTGAGCAAAGATTTATTGGCTATAGCCGTACTTACTCAGCTAATTACCCAGAATACGAATCCATAGAGCAAATTGTGCCCGCCATTATTTTCCGCTCTGAAAGTTTGCGTATATTCTTAGAAGATCTAAAGAAAATGAAAAAATTGTTGGCTGACAATACTTTTGATAAGAGCTTTTACACACGCTGGCTCGAAGATAGACTTAGCTCACTTTGTACAATAGAAATTGAAAAAAACGAATATGGCCTTTATGAAGATCCCTACTCCGTCGTTTTGCCGTTTTGATATGTCGATATTTTTAGTATTACCAACCGTGCAACAACAAAGCCCGATGTGATACCAATGGCTAACATCCAACCCCGCCGCGACAAATCGGGCAGGCTCGTCTTTTACTTCTATCCGCGTTTTTCGCGGGCGGAGCGGAAAGAGGCAAACTACTTGCAGCCAGCCGACATAGATGCGATAAACGCCGCGCTCAGGACCGAGCCGCTCAAATGGCAGGCGCTTGTACACCTGCTAATGATTACAGGTGCAAGGCGTGGAGAGGTGCTCGGCCTGAAGTGGGAGGATGTGGACTCTGCCCGCTCGCGGGTGTTCATCTGCCGCAGTATCTCATACACCCCCGACAAGGGCGTTTATGAGGGCAGGCCGAAAACCAAGTCCAGCGAGCGCTATGTTGCCATACCGCCGGAGACCATCTCCATGCTGAAGGATTACCGTGTCTGGCAGCTTGAGGAGCGGTTCCGGCTCGGCGAGTATTATCAGGATCGCGGCTATGTGTTCACGCGGGACGACGGCGCGCCGATGCACCCGGACAGCGTGACGACATGGCTTGACCGCTTCTCCAAGCGCCACGGCCTGCCGCACATAAACCCCCACGCCTTCCGGCACACGATGGCCTCAATGCTCTACTTCGGCGGCATGGACAGCGTGAGCATATCAAAGCGCCTCGGCCACGCGCAGGTCAGCACGACCTCAGACATATACGCGCACGTCATAGCTCAGGCAGACGCCCAGAGCGCCGACATGCTCTCGGATATCTACTTCAAAAAGGCTCAAACCGGTTGAATTTTGGAGGCGAGTTGAACTTTTGTTGAACTTCTCGCTCCGCGTGAAAATCCAAATAGCCCAAAAAGTAAGAAAAACCGCCTGTTTCAAACGAAACAAGCGGTTTTTTGTGGTACGCCCGACGGGATTCGAACCCACGACCTTCAGAGTCGGAGTCTGACACTCTATCCAGCTGAGCTACGGGCGCATGTGCGCTTTGCGCCCGATTATTATAGCAAATCGCGCCCTCAAAGTAAATAGTTAAGTTTGCCTATTTCCCGCGCTTGTGCTATACTTTTAAAAAACGATCTCTCACAGGGGTTTCGCGCTTATGAAGACTTTGAGAAAACTTATCGCGGCGCTGCTCGTCTGCTGCATGGCGCTGCCGCTGGCCGCCTGCGGGGAGGTTCAGGCCACGGAAAAGCAGCTCTTTGCCATGAACTCCGCCGTCTCCATCAAGGCCTACGGCAAAAACGCCGAGGCCGGGCTCAACTCCGCCGCCTCCGTCATCTCCGCCCTCGACGCCTCCCTCGACCCCGAGCGCGAGGGCAGCACCCTCTACAACATCAACTCCGCCGCCGGCGACGGCATAGTCATCACCGGCCAGGTCGCCGAGATGCTGCAGACCGCCCGCACAGTCTACGACGCCACGGGCGGCGCGCTCGACCTTACCGTCTACCCCCTCGTCAAGGCCTGGGGCTTCATCGACGGGCTCTACAACGTCCCCAGCGAGAGCGAGATAGACAGCCTGCTCGAGCACGTGGACTTCTCCGCCGTCAACGTCTCCGCCATGACCGAGACCGACACCTACCTCCTCACCATGCCCGCCGGGACGGAGCTCACCTTCGCCGCCGTCGCGCGCGGCTGCGCCGCCATGTAC
>ULQC01093134.1_pt1 | contig 21668 bp, 22 predicted proteins | sample 1954091 | NCBI WGS metagenome assembly ULQC01 (sample SAMEA4835645, study PRJEB28245) | human gut metagenome | biome: gut microbiome; material: fecal sample | place: Denmark | collected 2008
GAGAAAGCAGCCGCAAAAGCAAACGCCGATTTTTTCTATCAAAAGGCGTTGCATGATAATCCCGCCCTTGCTCATTCAAACCCTATTTCCCGCTTTTGGCAGAAGCAGCGCATTAAAAAGCAGTATGCCAAGAGCATAAAGGCGGGCAGCACCGTCAAAAAGACAGCGGAAGCCACCGCAAAGGCCGCAAAGAAAACCGCCGAGGAAACCAAACGGGCAACCTTTTTTGTGGCGCGGCATTGGAAAGGCTGTTTGATCGTGGGCGGCATTGGCCTTGTGCTGCTCTTGCTGTTCGGCGGCTTGTCCTCTTGTTCCCTTTTTGGCGGCAACGGCGGCAGCGGCTTGATTGCGTCGTCCTATCTCTCCGAGGACGCGGATATAACGGGCGCGGAAAGCGCGTATGCCGCTATGGAAGCCGAGTTACAAGATATGCTGGACAATATCGAAAGCGAATACCCCGGCTATGACGAATACCGGGTGAACGCGGACGAGATCGAGCATGACCCCTATGTGTTAATTTCTATCCTTTCCGCATGGCATGAGGGCGTGTTTACCCTTGACGAAGCGCAAAGCACCCTTGAAATGCTCTTTGAGAAACAGTACATCTTGACCGTTGAGGAAGAAGTACAAATACGCTACCGCACCGAAACGCGGACGGACAGCGAGGGCAACACCTATACGGTTGAAGTCCCCTATAACTATTACATTCTCCATGTGGATTTGGAAAACTTCAACCTCTCCCATGTCCCCATTTATATCATGGGGGAAGAACAGTTGTCCCTATACGCGGTCTATATGTCGTCCCTTGGCAACCGTCCCGATCTGTTCCCGCAATCCGGCTATGTTTCAAAATACTATGAAAACCCGCCCGCCGATTACGAAGTACCCGCCGCGCTGCTCAATTCCGATGAACAGTTTGCGCGGCTTGTGGAAGAAGCCGAACAATATCTCGGTTTTCCCTATGTGTGGGGCGGCAGCACCCCGGAAACCTCTTTTGATTGCAGCGGCTTTGTGAGTTATGTTTTGACGAACAGCGGTCTATACAATACGGGCAGGCTTGGGGCGCAGGGACTTTACAACATTTCAACCCCCGTTTCTAACCCGCAGCCGGGGGATTTGGTTTTCTTTACGGGTACATACGATACCCCCGGCGTGAGCCATTGCGGGATTTATGTCGGAAATGGAATGATGATCCATTGCGGGGATCCCATTTCCTACACCAGCATAGAAACGAGTTATTGGCAATCCCACCTATACGCCTTTGGGCGGCTGAATTACAATTAGAAATGGAGGTAACAACATCAATATAGTATCTTTTGGCGGCGGTACGAATAGTGCCGCCTTATTGATTGGCCTATACAAAAATAAAATCCCGGTTGACCTTATCACCTTTGCCGACACGGGCGCGGAACACCCGCACACCTATCAATTTATCCGGCAAATGGATAAGTGGCTATCCGAACATGGTATGCCACAGATTACCATAGTGCAAAAGGTTGACCGATCCGGCAACCGCCTATCCCTTGAAACCGAGTGTTTGCGCTCTCATACCTTGCCAGCGATTGCATACGGGTATAAGCGTTGTTCGCAAAAACATAAAATCGCGCCGCAGGAAAAGTTTTGCAATCACTATGCCCCTTGCCGCGAGGCATGGCAGCGCGGCGAGAAAATCAACCGCTTTATCGGGTACGACGCGGGGGAAATGAAACGGTATGAACATTCCCGCAAGCACAACGAAGCCGACAAAAAATATCATAACTGCTACCCTCTCATTGAAAAGTGGGGTTGGAGCCGGGGCGATTGTATGCGGGAAATTCGGGCGGCAGGCTTGCCGCAGCCGGGAAAATCCTCTTGTTTCTTTTGTCCGAGTATGAAGCGGCAGGAGATTTTATTTCTCAAAAAGCATTACCCGGATTTGTTTGACCGGGCGATTGCTTTAGAAGAAAATGCTATGCCCTATCTCAAAACCGTAAAGGGATTGGGGCGCAACTACTCATGGAAAGAACGATTTGGAAAGGAGTAATCTATGATGGCAAATGCAAAATTGGAGCGTATCGAAAAGGATATTGCAAAGACGAGGGCAAAGATCGTTGAATATCAAAACAGGCTGAAAGACCTTGAAGCGCGGAAAACCGAGGAAGAAAACGCGCAGATTGTCCACATGGTAAAGGCGGTGAATATCGACGCGGCGCAGTTGGCCGCTTTCCTCTCCGCCTATGCAAACGGCGATCTCCCTTTGCCGCAGGCGCAGGGGGAATATCCGAACACGCAGGAGGTGGCCGAAGATGAAGAATAACAAAGTAATCCGCAAGTTTACGGTTTTGCTTGCCGCCCTTGTTCTCATGGGCGGCTTTTCTGTTACCGCCTATGCAGGCGGCGGGCCGGAAGAAACCGAGCAGACCGCGCCGGAAGAAACCACAGGCGGCTATGAGCCGCAGCCCCTTACCCCGGACGGTAATATGTCCCTTGTAGATGATATAGAGGGGGAAGCCGCAGGCGATAAGCAGTTTATCACCGTCGTTACCAAAAGCGGCAACTACTTTTATATCATCATTGACCGCGCCGAGGACGGGGAAAATACCGTACATTTTCTAAACCAAGTGGACGAAGCCGACCTTTTGCAACTCATGGAGGACGGGCAGACCGAGGAAACCCCCGTTTGTAACTGTACGGAAAAATGTGTTGCCGGAAGCGTCAATACCGCTTGCCCCGTTTGCAGTACCAATATGAGCGAGTGCGCGGGCAAGGAGGCCGAGCCGGAGCCGGAAGAAACCGAGCAGCCGCAGGAGGAAGAAAACGGCGGCAGCATGGGCGGTATTCTGCTTGTCGTGCTGCTTGTTGCCGCAGCGGGCGGCGGCGCGTTCTACTACTTTAAGATTTTGAAGCCGAAAAAGGACGCAACCAAAGGCGGCAGCGACCTTGACGATCTCGACTTTGACGAGGACGAGGAAGAAACGGAAGAATTGGAAACTGAGCAGGAGGAAGAAACGAGATGAAATTAGTAATTGCAGAAAAACCAAGCGTTGCCAAGGCAATCGCGGCGGTACTCCACGCCGACGAAAGGAAAAACGGATATATGGAGGGCGGCGGCTACCTTGTTTCATGGTGTATCGGGCATTTGATTAGTTTTGCGGACGCGGCGGGATATAACGAGCAGTACCGGAAATGGAACTATGACGATCTCCCGATTATCCCGCAGGAATGGAAGTTTGTCATTGCCAGCGGCAAGGAGCAGCAGTTTTCCGTCCTCAAAGACCTTATGCACAGAAACGATGTTACCGAGATTATCAACGCTTGCGACAGTGGGCGCGAGGGGGAACTCATTTTCCGTTTCGTCTATGAGCAGGCCGCGTGTGATAAGCCTTTTTCCCGCCTTTGGATTAGCAGCATGGAAGAAAACGCGATCCGCGAGGGCTTTTCAAACCTCAAAGACGGGTGCGGCTATGATAACCTCTATCAATCCGCGCTTTGCCGCGCAAAGGCCGATTGGCTGATCGGCATTAACGCAACCCGCCTTTTTTCAATCCTCTACCATAAGACTTTGAGTGTGGGACGGGTACAGACCCCCACCCTTGATATGATTGTCAAGCGGGATTATGCAATCGACAGTTTCAAAAAAGAGAAGTATCATGTCGTCCGCTTGCAGGCAGGCGGCATGACTGCTCTTTCTGAAAAACTATTTGACCCGGCAGCGGCACAGCAGATGAAAACGGCTTGCGAGAAATCGCAGGCCGTTTGTACTTCCCTCACCAAAGAAGCAAAGACCATAGCCCCGCCGAAATTGTTTGATCTAACTGCCTTGCAGCGGGAAGCAAACCGCCTATTTGGATTTACGGCCAAACAGACCCTTGATTATGTGCAAACCCTTTATGAAAAACGGCTTTTGACCTATCCGCGCACCGACAGCAAATATATCACTTCCGATATGGCCGGATCCACCGAAGAACTGATAAGCGGTCTTTGCGGGATTTTGCCTTTCATGCAGGGCGTAACCCTTGCCCCCGACCTTTCCCGCATTGTGGATAATGCCAAAGTAACCGACCACCACGCGATTTTACCGACAGCGGAGTTTGTGAAAAACGGCCTTGCCGCTTTGACCGAGAGTGAAAAGAAAATTGTAACCCTTATTTGCGCGAAACTTCTTTGCGCCGTTGCCGCCCCCTATACCTATGAAGCGGTTACGGCGGTTTTTGCGTGCGGCGGCTATACCTTTACCGCCAAGGGGAAAACGCCTACTTGCGAGGGGTGGCGCGAGATTGACCGCCTTTCCCGTTCTGTTTTGAAAAGCAAGGACGACGAGGACGAAGCCGAGCCGGAAGAAACCGCATTGCCCCCGCTTGCCGAGGGACAGACTTTTGAAAATGCGGCAGCGGAGATCACCGAGCATTACACACAGCCCCCAAAGGCATTTACCGAAGATACTTTGCTATCCGCAATGGAAAATGCGGGCAAGGAGGAAACGCCGGACGAAGCCGAGCGCAAGGGATTAGGCACCACCGCGACGCGGGCGGGTATCATTGAAAAACTGATCCATGCGGGCTTTGTCCAGCGCAGCGGAAGAAAATTGAAAGCGACAAAGGACGGTATCAATCTGACTGTTGTTTTACCAGAAGTTCTGACCTCTCCGCTGCTTACCGCCGATTGGGAAACGCGGCTTGTGGAGATTGCCAAGGGTAACGAGGATCCCGCAGGCTTCATGTGCGGGATTGAAGAAATGGCCGCAGAACTTGTCAAATCCTACTCTCATATTTCCGAAGATAAAGCAAAACTGTTTGCCCCACAGCGGGAAGCAATCGGCACTTGCCCCCGTTGCGGAGCAGCGGTCTATGAGGGCAAGAAAAATTATTATTGCGGCAACCGCAGTTGTAATTTTGTCATGTGGAAGAATGACCGCTTCTTTGAGCAGCGGAAAAAGGCTTTTACAAAATCCATTGCCGCCGCCCTTTTGAAAGACGGAAAGGTAAAAATCAAAGGTATGTACTCCACCAAGACGGGCAGCACCTTTGACGGTGTGGTAGTGCTTGCCGACACAGGGGGCAAGTATGTTAATTACCGCGTCGAGCAAAACCGAAAATGATCCGGTTAAATGAAGCGCAGTACCGCGTTGTAAAGAAAATGGCAAAGGCTGAATGTGCGAACAACGATTGCGGAAACTGCCTGCTATTGGACGACGGGGAGCCTTGTGTTTGTGTGCAGAGCATTAGTTATTCGCTGCTATGCCGTTATTTCCGTGAAGCGGTTTTGCCTGCAAATCGGGAGTTTTGCGCCGAAGTGATGAAAGACCGCAGCATAGAATTAAAGCGTTGCGCTCTTTGCAAATCCACCTTTGCGGCGGGCAGTAATCGAGCAAAATACTGTCCTGCTTGTGCAAAGATTGTCCACCGCAGGCAGAAAGCGGAAAGTGAGCGAAACAGGCGTTTGCGGAGTAAAACAACTGGATAGCAAGCACAGCAAATGAGTACCCATTTGCGAGAACTGCCCGCGCTGCTCTATGGGAAGCGCGGGCAGTTTTGCTTGTTGGGATAGTCCCAAACCCTTAAAACCGAGAAAGGAGCGAGTAAAACAATATGCCGTATTCTTCATACGACCATGACAAATTAGAAACCGCCGAAACTATGCGGATTGAACGCCGGATCTATTTTGAAGCAAAAGACGGGGATATTTCTCCCTATGTGTCTTTGCCGCTGGAACAGTTACAGTCCATGCGGGAAGAAAGCGCAATGGCAGAACAGGCTATTTTTGATCGCTTAAAGGCGCAGGCCGAAGCATGGGAACAGCAGGCAGGAAACACGCTTTTGCTTGACAAAGCGATTGAATACACAAGGACAACCGTTGTGCAGCACACTTCTAACGAGTGGCGGAAAAGTGAATATGACCGATATACCCGCAGCAACCGGGTCTATCAGATGAATTACCATATTTACGAGAATACCCAATATGACAGGGAAAAGCAGCAAAATATCCCATATTCCTATTCCCTTACATGGGGTGTTTACACCAACAGTCCCAACAGGAACGGACAAGCAAAGATCGCCGGACAGGATCGGAAAACTTTTGCAGATAAGGCGGCTATGGAAAAATATCTGAATGGCCGTATCAAAGCATACAGCCATTTATTTACCGAGATTTCCCCGCCCATTCCAAAGGAATACGCCGACTATTTCAAAGTAAATGGTATGCTTTTGCCGGGTTATGCCGTAGAGGGCGAGGAACGCCCGCCACAGCAACAGACGGTTGATAATCCCGCAAACGGCTTTTCTGAAAATATCGCACAGCAAAAGGAGCGTGAACACATGAACGAACAGTTTTCTATTTTGATAGGCAACCGCAGCCGTTTTGAAGCGGGCGACACGGGCGGCTATTGGCTGGATATGCCCGCCACCAAAGAGGAACTTCACAAAGCCATGCAAAGCGTTGGTATTACCACAGACAACCCGCAGGATTTTTCTATTCTCGGTTATTCCGACGACCCGGACAAACATATTGCCTTGCCCTATGAAATGGTATGCGCCGCAGATGTGGACGAACTCAATTTTCTTGCAGCGCGGATTGAACAACTGGATCCCGCAGAGATTGGAAAGTTGAACGCAGCGGTGCAGCGCGAAAATGGATTTGAAAATATCGGGCAAATAATAGATTTTACTTATAATGCAGATTATTTTGTGTATATTCCCAAAGTACATACCTACCGGGATTTGGGCGACTATTACTTAAATCAATCCGGCATAGTACAAATGCCCGAAGAATGGAAAAGCGGTATTGACCTTACTACTTTCGGCAGGAACGCCGCCGGAAAGGAAAAAGGCGCGTTTACCGAGTATGGGTACATTGTGGAAAGCGGCGACGAGTGGGAACGACAGTTTGAGGGGCGCGAGGTGCCGGAAGAATACTGCATTATGAGTTACCCGCAACCAGAACGCGGCGAACAGGACAAAACCTTTATGGACGCAGCCGGAACGCAGCAGGCGGCACAGAACGACGGGCAGCAACCCCGCCCCGTTATTCCCATTATCCTTACTTCTGAAAAGCCCGCCGACAAGATAAAGGAGATCACCGCCCGTTTGGAACAGGGCGTACAGGCGATTTTTGATAGTGAACGCTATAAAGAGTTTCTAAATGCCATGTCCAAGTTTCACGATTACAGCCTAAACAATACAATCTTGATTGCCATGCAGGGCGGCAATTTGGTAAAGGGCTTCCGGCAATGGGAAAAGGAGTTTGACCGCCATGTGAAAAGCGGTGAAAAGGGTATCAAAATCTTTGCCCCCGCGCCCTATAAAGTAAAAAAACTGGTGGATAAAATCGACCCGGAAACAAGAAAACCCATGCTTGACCGCGAGGGAAAGCCGATCAAGGAAGAAAAGGAAATTACTGTCCCCGCCTTTAAGGTTGTAACCGTCTTTGATATTTCGCAGACCGAGGGCAAGGAGTTTCCCGACCTTTCCGTGAAACCGCTGCTTGCCGATGTGGAGCAGTACGAGGATTTCTTTGCCGCCCTTGAAAAAGCGTCCCCCGTCCCGATTTCTTTTGAGCAGATCGACAGCGGCGCAAACGGATATTTCAGCCTAACCGACAAGCGGATTGCCATTAAAGAGGGTGCAAGCCAGTTGCAGACCTTGAAAACGGCAATCCATGAGATAGCCCATGCGCGGCTACATGATGTTGACTTGAACGCGCCCAAAGAGGAACAAAACCGCGTTGACCGCCATACCCGCGAAGTGCAAGCAGAGAGCGTCGCTTATACGGTGTGCCAGCATTTCGGCCTTGATACTTCCGATTACTCTTTTGGCTATGTGGCCGGGTGGAGCAGCGGAAAGGAAATGACGGAATTAAAAGCGTCCCTTGAAACCATACAGACTACTGCAAAGGAACTCATTAACGAGATCGAGGGGCATTTTACCGAGTTGCAGCAGCAGCGGGAAGCCGAGCAGCAAGTCCCCGTATTTGATACGCTACCGCCCGAACAGCAACAAGCCTTGTCCGATACGGTAAAAGATACGCTGCAAACGATGATTGACGCGGACAAGCGGATCTATGGGGATATTACGGGCAGTACCCTTGAAGCGATTAAAACACAAGGGTATTCTTACCGCGACGGGCAACTTGCAAAGCAGGAGCAGCCGGAAGCGCCCCCCGACAGCCTTATGACGGGCGAAACCATCAAAACGCCACGGGGCAATTTCCATATTACCGATATGAGCCGCGAACAAATGGAAGCGGCAGGCTATGGATTTCACCATGCGTCAGAGGACGGGAAGTATCTCATTATGGGAAATGGGACACAGGCTTTTGCGATATTGGCGCAGCAGCCGGAACGGGAAAACCCTTTGAAAGCGGTGGAAGATACGGTGGAGCAGAACGATAACCATTTTGACGGGATTATCAATAATACGCCGCAAATACCTACCGTTGACGAGTTGGAAGCAAAGGCCAAGGCCGGGGAAGCAATCTCCCTTGTGGATTTGGCAAACGCCATAAAAACCGAAAAGCAGGAGAAGCCGCAGAAAAAGCCCTCTATTTTGAAAAAGTTGGACGAATACAAAAAGCAGGCCAAGACACAGCAGGCCAAACAGCCTATGCAGCAGAAACAAAAAGATATGGAGGTATCACAATGAATATCCGCTTTACCGTCGAGGAAGAAAACCTCATTGCGATTTATGCCGAGGACAGCCGGGAAAAGACAATGCAAAATATACTTGCGGCAATCTCTTACATGGACAGCGATATGCAGCCGCTTGCAGAAAACACAATCCGCCAGTTTCAGCGTATGACTGACAGCGAGTTTTTGGAAAGAGAGTTTACCCTAACCGACGAAGAATAACCCGCAAAAGCAGAATGGGGCGCGGTGGCCTTGATTGGCTACCGCGCCCCGTCTTTTTTTGTTTGTGCATGGACAATTAGAAAGCCGATTTTGCGCTTTTGAATATAAAGTATCGGCTATGCCGTTTTTCGCGCTGCAAGCCGCATGATACAAGGCTTTTTCAGCCCCTATCATTCCACGCTGTACCCGTTATTCGTCCGTTTCATCTTTCTTCTTTTCCGCGTCCACAACGCCCTCAATCATGCCCGTTACAACGGCGTTTAATTGCGCCGCATTTTGGGAAGTGATAACGGGCTTGCCCGTTTCCGCTTCCAATGCTTTTTTGGCAATTCCGGCCACGCTGCCGCCCCGACGGGCAACCTCTATGTTTTCTTCAAGGGTTTCCGGCTTTGCTTCTTTTGAAATATCTTTTGTGGAAGTTTCCGCGAGCATATTCAAGATAATTTCCGTTGTCGTCATGTTATCCCGCAGATTTTCTTTTTTCAAGCCTTTCAGTTTTTTATATTGCCGCGTCGTCATGCCCGACCATGCGCGGGTGATCTCGTCGGTGAGTATCGCATATTCAACACCTTGTTGCACGCCCCGGTCTTGCCATTCGTCGGTTAATTCTTTTCGCACTTGGATTGCCTGCAACCGCTGGTTAATCCATTCGCGGCTATATCCTTTTTTCACATAGGTTGCAAGGGCGCGGTCTATGGTAAGTTCCGGGTCTATGGTTTCCTCGATCCGTTCCCGCCCGACTTCTGCAAGCCACAACTTAAACGGCTCTGCTTTTGGGGACGGAATAGACTGAATGATACGCAAAAGTTGTTCGGTGTTTGCAACATCGGTCAAATATCGTTTTCCGTCTTTATGGGATTTCAATTTCAGTTGGTTACAAGATGTAACCGACTGATTTCCCTCGTTCTTTAACCGCTTTTTTAGGACTTTCCAATAGTTATTTGGATTTGGGCTGTCGGTCAAAACCGCGACAACATCAACGATGGAGAAGTACCATTCTTCCGTTTCCTCGTCCCATGCCGTTCTGATTTGCTTATTTTCAAAAAGTTGTAATTTATCGTTTTCCATTTGCGATACTCCTTTCCGAGCAATTCTATTTTACCATAGGGGATTTGCTTTTTCCACCATGTATTACCGTTCTTGCTCCTTTGCCCTGCTCTGGGACGGGTAAAGAATACTGTCCACATTCTTTTTGATAATGCCGTACTCCTGCATTTGTTTCTTGGCTTCCCGGTATTCTTCATAAAGTTTGTTTTTCTTTTCGCTCAATGCGGTATAGTCCTGTTTCAGTTTGACGGGATCCGGCAGTTTGGAAACGCCCATTTGCTTTAAGGCTTTTGCCGCCGTTTCAAACAAGATGATTTCGCTTTCATGCCCCCGCAGATACTTTTCTTTGTCCGAGGATTTGCGGTACTGCTCATACAGCGGTTTTAATTTCCGGTATGTGGTGGTGTGCTTCAGCAGTAAAGAGAGTTGCCCCATGTTCTGCTCCACCTCTCGTACCGCCTTTGCCGCCGCGTCATGGGCGGTCATAATATCCGCGATTTTCTGTTCAAGATCGCTGTAATACTCAATCTTGTTTTCCGTTAAGAAATTAAAGGTTTTTGCGGCTTGTTTTAGATTATGGATTTTAGCCCACCTTTCATAGCCTGCCGATTGTTGCGCCTTGATATTGTTTTCAATATCTATGACAAGCCGGATCCGCTTGTCGTCCTGCTCCGGCCTTGCCCGGACGCAGTACACGCCACTAATTCGTTCTTTTAAGGCTTCTTCCGCGTAGGCCGCGCCGAGCGTTTTCAGACGGGTAAACCGTTCTTGATCGGAAGCGCGGCAGGAAATATATTTGCCGCGCTTCACTTCATACCCCATTTGCTGCAACCGCTTTAAGAGTTCTTCAAAATCGGTTACTTGGGGAATGAGGGTATCAATGGCGGCTTTCAATTTGGCCTTATAACTTGTCCCTTGCTTTTCCGCGTGATACTCGATGTAACTTTTGCCTTTGTCCTTTCCCGGCTCTACAACGGATAGCCCATGCTCTTTACATATCCTGTCGCTGGTGCGCCGGATTTGGTAATAACTCTGCTTGTTTGAGTGATATTTTTTGTAGTCAATGAAACTGACGGAGTTAAAAATGAGGTGGTTATGCAAATGGCCTTTGTCAACATGGGTTGTCAAAACAAACTCGTACTTGCCGCCTAAAATCTTCTCGGCAAGTTCCATGCCGATTTTGTGCGCTTCTTCCGGTGTTGTTTCTCCCACCGCAAAGGATTGTATCAAGTGCCGCGCTAAATGTGTGCCGCGATCTCCGGCCATTTCCCGCGTCCAGGCAAACTCAATATCTGCTGTTTCCATGCCGCAGCCAAACGAGGACGCAAGCAATTTCCCGTCCGTCTTTTCGGGGTTTAGGATATAGTCAATCGCGGCTTTCAAGGTTGACTTAATAGGGTGCGTCTTTGTAATTGCCATATCTCATGTACCACCTCTTTTATATCGGCTATGTCCTGCTCGTACACCGTCCCCGTCGCATTGGCGCGTTTTGCAATCTGATTGATATTGCGGCTGATTGCTTGCAGTTCCCGGATATATGCTTTTGTTTCCGAATGGTCTATCACAAGGATATATCCGTCGATTGCCATTTTGCGGAAGTATGCGCCGTACTGCCGGATTGGTAACTGTTTCATTTTTTCGTCGATAAGCCGCTTTTCTTCTTCGGAGATCCAAAACTTCATTTGGATATTCCTCTTTCGGTTTGCCATAAGTGCAGCCGCCTTTCTTGGTATGGATCAGGGTTTGGGAAACTCCCAACAAGCGGTTTTCGCAAATGGGTACTCATTTGCTGTGCTTGCTATCTACTCCATATCCCATTGGAAAGGCGGTATTTGTTGCGCGTTCCCTTGTCTTTGACGCAAAAAAAGATTGCAGCGGCCATGCGCTGCAATCTGCCATGTAGAGGGATTATTCCTCTGTTCTTTCGACTTCCGTTATTTCCTTTGCCGTTGCGGTTATAATCCGTATTCCCGTATCGCTCATACTGTTCAGCAGTTGATCCAGTTGTAACCGTTGCGTTGTCTTTTCGGTATCGCTTGGGAAAAAGAATTGATCGACGGATATATGGTAACGGGTTACAAGGTCATAGAACACTTGTAGACTCGGCTGCCGCCCATCGTTTTCAATATTCGCAAGATAGCGCGGAGAAATATATAACTCGTCGCAAACCTTTTTGCGGCTTTCTCCATGCTCATTCCTTGCGGCCTTGATAGCAGCCCCGAAAGCCGTAAAATCATATAGTGGTGTTGGTCTTTTCGGCATATTCATTCACCCTATTATATTTTACCGTTCACCTTTCCTTTGAGATATGCGTACAAAGTTCCTATTATTCACGCAAATAAATCATATAATGTGATTCAAAAATTACCTATGATCCCCACTTGACATTCTGCCACAATTTTTATAAAATAAACTCATAGAGTAAAATAAGTTCATTTTGTGAGGTGTAAAGGTATGGCCTATGAAAAAAAGGCTTTAGAAAAAACGATTTTGGATATTACGGAAAGACAACTTTTTCGATATGGCTATAAAAGTTTGAACTTGAATGAGGTTGCTAAAGAAGCCGGGATTAGCAAAGTAACGCTTTACAAGATTTTTGATAGCAAATACGAAGTTACCAGCCGAGTGATTAAAAGGATCCTTGAAAACTCTGATTTGGAAATGTCCAATTTATTACAAAGCGAATTACCATTGCAAAGAAAAATCGAGCAGGGTATAAAAATTATTTCTTCCCTTTATCTGAAAATGGATAAAGACTTTTTGTATGATTTAGAGCATAGTCTACCTGAACTTTGGCAGCAGATAGATGATGTAAGAAAATCAAAAGAGGAAATGATAGCGCGCTTGCTTACAGACGCACAGAATGGTGGAACAATTCGTGAGGACATGGACGCTAAACTCTTATCGGCATTGATTATGGCACTTATCAGGGGTGTATATAATCCTAATTTCTTTTTCAACCACAATGTTTCCGCTGATACTGTCGGAAGCATTATTGTAAATATCTTCATGGACGGAATCTTAAAAGATGAATGATAATCTAAGTGAAGAAAGGATCGGTGTAATCTATGTCAGATATTGATAGGAAATATACCATATGTCTTAAAGATGTCGATAAGACTTTAGGCAAGGTAAAAAGAATTGACTGTATCAATATGGAAACCGAGCCGGGAAAGATCTATGGTCTTATCGGTCCCAACGGTGCAGGAAAAACTACGCTTTTTAATCTTATTACAGGTCTATATAAGCCGGACAACGGAACAATTCGCGTTGTTGGACTAGATCCTGTTAGAGATTATAAAGAAACAAGGCGACAAATTGGCTTGCTCCCACAAAGCACAGCTCTTTATCCTGAACTTTCAGCAAGAGAAAACTTGCGTTTTCATGCCGCTTTATATCTTCCGAAAATGCAAAAGAACATAGAAAAGAGAATAGACGAAATATTAGCACTCGTGGATCTTTCGGAACGCGCAGATGAACCTGTCAAAAATTATTCTGGAGGTATGAGCAGGCGGCTGGGAATTGGTCGCGCTTTATTGAATGATCCACAAATACTTCTTTTGGACGAGCCGACTTTGGGCGTAGATGTTCAAAGTACCCACAGGATTTATGAGTATATTCGGAATCTGAAAGATAACAACAAGACAATTATTGTCGCAACAAATATCATGGCAGAAGCAGATGCTCTTTGCGATGAAGTGATTATTATTGATCGTGGTAAAAAAATATGTGAAGGTGCTCCCGCTAAACTTAAATCCGAATTAGGGACGGGAACAATTCATCTTGTTCCTAAACCATGTGAGTGTTTCCCAGAAGAAATTATCAAGGAAAAAATTGGAGACTTCAAAAATGATAATGGAGAAATCATCATCAATGCGCCGAAAGGTGAACAGGATTTAGCGATTGTATTAGGAAAACTAAAGGATGTCATAGAAATTGAAAGTGTTTCACTTCTTAAACCAAGCCTTGATGATGTGTTTCTGCACTACACAGGTAAGAACTTGAGAGATTAGGGGGGGATATTATGCGTATTATCTCAATCATATCAAAGGAATTAAAATGTGTGAAAGAAGATATTTCGTTTAATTTGGCTACGCTTATTTCCCCGCTTCTATTTTTGCTGGCGTTTTCTTTGATGTTATCATCAGGAATATTGATTCCGGTCCAGACTTACCCCGGATCAGATTCCAGTGATTTTCTGAAATCCATGGAGAATTACCATGCGCCGGACGGGACAGCGTATTTTGAACTGCATACAGCAGCAGAAAAAGTGCCGCCAACCAATGCGGAAAGTAATCTGATTGTCATTGAGCAGGAACCGTCTGTAAACGGCGATCTTATAACTGGAGAAATTACCCATTACATAAACGATGTGAATGAGAATATGACAAAAAACTTCCGCAATCGTTTAAGTGGAGCAATCGTAAACTATGTGGAAGATTTAAGGCCAAGTGGTAATGTGACAGTAAACGAGATTACAATGTACGAGCAGGACATTCCTTGGGACACAGGATTTGGTGTGAGCGTACTTGTATTTGGGCTTATGCTTTCGGGTTTAGTATTCGGTATGTTATCCATTACGAGCGAATGGGGAAATCATACAACACCGTTATTAAAACTCACACCATATTCCTCTAAAGCAATCGTCATAGGAAAAATTATTGCCAATGTCATGAAGTGTTGTGTTTCTGGAATTGCGTTTCTTGCCATTTTCTTTATGATTTCAAGGGCTTTTCCGGTACATCTTATTTTCTTTATAATTTCTATCCTTTTGGTTTATGGCATTTTTGCTTGTTTGGGAATGTGCCTTGGAATCTTCATTAAATCGTCTTTGACAGCATTTTTGCTTTCCCTTGTGTCAGCACTTGTTCTTTGGGTTGGTGGCGGCGGTTTCGGTCCACTTTCTTACTATGGTGATATTGCAAACTTTTTAGGAAAGATCAATCCTGCCACTTATGCGATAGATATTGTCCGTTGGTGCTACTTTAACGGAAATACGCAGCTTGCGGGAGGATTCACTATTTTAGGTATAGCCTTTATTGTTGCCCTATTTTTGATTTTCACCATTTTTACGAGATGGACGCGCAGAGAGGAGGCTATGTAATGAGAGTATTTGCAGCAGAATTGAAAAAACTATTGATACTCTTTAAGGCTGATCCCAAGTCTCTTGTTGCTGGTATTATTGCGCCAACAATTATTCTGATCGTCTTTGCCTTTACATTCGGGGATTTCACATCATTAAAATTGGCCTATGTAAATGAAGATACAGGGGTTTATGGAGAAGAATTAGAAACAGCAGTATTTACACAAATCTCTCCGCTTGGAGATAGGCCGTACTTTGAGGAAACTGAAACCGACTATGAAACAGCCATGGAACTCTATCAGCAGGGCAAAATAAATGGCGTTATTATTGTTCCCGAAACTTTTAGTGCAGATTTAGAAGATGGGAAAAATGCCAACATCGATTATATTTTTAACAACTATAATACGGATATGGCAAAAAACTTGCGCTTGTATCTTAAAGAGGGGATATTGGATTTTTACCGTTCGACTGATTCTAATTTACAAATTGAAGTTGAAGAAGTCCTTAATGTGGAAACGCAGCTACATTGGTTTAACATCATTGCAATCGCTGTTTTTCTATTAGCCTTTTTGCTTGGCTCTATGTTCAATATGCTGTATCTGTTTTACAAGGAAAAAGTAGATGATACCTTGTATGAATACAAGCTGTCACCTAACAGTATATGGTCGTCTCTATTTGCAAGAGTTGTTGTTGCGCTTTTGGCCGGAACGATCACAGCAAGTATTAACGCTGTTTTGGTATATTTTATAACGGGGATCAATCTTGCAGCCTTTTTACCGGGCATGATCTTACCGCTATTGATATTAGGAATGACCTATGTGTTTTTCGCAGAAATTATTGCGTTACTTGCTAATAGCTTCAGCGGCGCAGCCGTTTTTACCATGGCTACAACAGTGGTGTTGTGGTTCCTTTCAGGGGCAACCGCTTCTATTAAATATTCTACTGGCATATTACGGTCAATCGCGTTAGTAATCCCCAACACATACGGATTAAGTCAGATTCGAGGTGTTGTATTCAACATGGATCCGTCAGTTGGAGGTATTTTATGGACGAAGGAAGGCTGGCTTATTATGCTTGCCTATATGATTGTTGCTATGGCTTTGGCGTTTTATGTTTATAGGAAAAAACTTGCGCGAATGGTGGGATAATTTGTGGAGGATAAGCAATGGATATTGTGTCCAGTCTGCGGCAGCAAGACAAGGATTCAAATACGGGAGGACACAATACTAAGAAATTTTCCATTATACTGCCCAAAATGTAAACAAGAAACGCTGATCGACATTCAAAAATTGAAAATATCCGTTATCAAAGAGCCGGACGCACAGACGCAGAGCCGATAACACGCAAGATGAAATGCGGGTATCGGCTCTTTTTATTTTTGTAAATGCAACCGCCGTTTCTTCTCTGAAAAGTAAAAGGCGGAGTGTGATGTTGTTTGCCCTTGTAGATACGGCGGTATCGGGGAGGCATCGTCGTGTCCTTTTTTATTTATAACAACCCGCTTAACGCTTTACTGTCAAAAAAAGCCTTAATCTTCATATAGGGTATTACGGTTATGGAGGTGAACTGTCAGAACATCTAAATACTGCTCACATTTCCTTTGCGCTCGTCCGCGTCTTGCGGGCGGGCGCATTTTTGCTTTTTCTGCAATTCTTTTTTGAGCAGAGAAACAAAACACCTCTTTCCAGTTGGATAAGGAATGAAAGGGGGCGAGAGGACAAGCCCTTAAACCCCGTCCTCTACTCCACGCGGGAAGGAGGTGAACTCTATGGAGCAATCTTCTTCCTACAAGAAAACGATACAACATCAGTACGACGCATTGGCAAAGAAAACCTTAAAAGGCGAAGCGAAGAATTATTTGATCGAACTTGCCAAACGCGCAACACGCGAAGTATGTTTTTCGGAACTATGCGAAAGCGAACTCAACCGGCTTTATGTACTGGACGAGTACGAAAGCGATTTTATCCGTTTTCAAGTGTCCGGCTATGATGTGTTCGTCAGAAATGCGCTGCTTGGGGAAGCATTAGAAACCCTGTCCGAAAGAAAGCGTAACATCGTCCTTTTATCCTATTTCTTGGATATGAGCGACGCGGAGATCGGTCAACTGCTGAATGTTGTACGCTCAACGGTTTTCCGGCATAGGAAAGCCGCCCTTGCGAAAATCAAACAGTATATGGAGGGAAAAGCAGATGAAAACCAATAGCAATACAAGACTTTTGCCGTTCCCTGTCATTTCAGCGGCAGCAAACGGCGATACCGAAGCAATATGCGCAATCTTGAAGCATTACGAGGGTTACATAGCAAGGCTTTGTACCCGCACACTGAAAGACGACGCAGGCAACGCCTATTCTTATGTGGACGAGGAAATGAAAAATAGGCTGCAAGTGCGCCTTATTACCCGTACCCTTGCCTTTCATGTAGGATAACTTTTTCAGCCCATGCGGAAGCGTGTCCCCCCCCTTTCCACGCTTCCCGCTATGGGCTATGTGTCGTTCCGCAAAAGCATATCGCTGTCGATGTGTTTTTGCAGGCCGACAAAGCCTTTGTACCTTGACAAAGAACGCCCGCAAGATAACAGCGGCGCAGTATAAAAGACAAACGAATACATACTACCTATACCGAGCCAAACGGCGGGTACGCCATGACCGCTTTTCCCCGTGAGGGAAAAGTCGAGCGAGAAATACCACGCCGCAAAACAAGTGTAGCGGCTTGTGGGCGACGACATATAGGTGGATCTGAAACGCCCTTATAGCCACAGTCCGAGCGTTCAAAGCGTCGCAGGCAATGGGTAAGGCTGCCTTAAATGAGCAGGGGTGAAACTCCCGTGGTGCTGCTGCTAACAGCCGTTCGATTTTGCCGGATATTTTCATTACAAGAATTGATCTATCCCACGAAAGGGGGATTTTTCTCTATGGAACAAATGAAAAAGCAAGAAACAAAATCCCCGATTGTACGCGAATACAAGATCGGGGATATAACCTATATCGTCAAAGCCGTTGTAAAAGACGGAGTAAGAGAGGACGCCGCGACAAAGGTACGCCGCCTAATCCACAATGACCTAAAACGAGAAAAAAGCCCGGTATAATGCCGAAATTACTCTCCTATTGCAGACGGGCGGCGGGTTATGTGGTATAATACATATAACCTGTTTGTCCGGCTGCCGGAATAGGAGGTAATATGAGACAGCCGGATAAATTGACCGCATACTATTTTCGTGCGGCGCATAAAACAGATACTTTGTACCTTGACAATCAAATGCAAAAACTTCTTTACCACGCAAGCCAAAACGGGATTGCCGCTTTTGCGCTGTATGTGGATAACGGCTATAACGGTTTGAACTTTGAGCGTCCCGCCTTTTCTCTCATGCAGCAGGATATGAACAACAGGAGATTGGAAAGGATCGTTGTAACGAGCCTTGACCGTATTTCCCGTGATAGTTCAGATGTAATCGCTTTTGCAGATTGCGCCGCTGGTATGGGTGTTTCCCTTGAAGCAGTCAACGGCGACCATACCGCGCTGGATTGGAGCAGACAGTTTTATACTGCACTTGCCGCGAAAGGCGGTGAGCGCAGATGAATAACACTTTTTCTTTTCAGCAGATTGCAGCCCCCAAAGTGTTAAGCGCGGAAGTCCGTGAAGCCATTTCAAACAATGTCCTGCAATTCTATGTGCGCGATCAACAGCAGAATACGCAGGACGAGGGTATAACGGCTTTATATGAAAGACTTTCGCAAGAGGACAAATTAGAGGGCGAGAGCAACAGTATTGCAAACCAAAAGAAGATTTTGGAACGCTACTGCCGGGAGCATGGCTATACAGCAATCCGGCACTATGACGAGGACGACGGATATTCTGGGACGAACTTCAACCGCCCCGGCTTTCAGCGTATGTTAGAAGATATAAAGGCGGGGAAAATCAAGCGTGTTATCGTCAAGGATATGTCCCGTTTTGGGCGAGATTATTTGCAAGTCGGTTTTTATACCGATATGTTGTTTCCCGATTTTGGCGTGCATTTTATCGCTGTCAACGACGGAGTGGACAGCAAGCGGGGCGAAAATGAGTTTACCGCGATCCGCAATGTGTTCAATGAGATGTATGCACGCGACACTTCAAAGAAAATCCGCACTGTGATGAAGTCAAAGGGAGAATCCGGAGAACACCTCTGCACGAACCCGCCATATGGCTATATGAAAGACCCTGACAACAAAAAGAAGTGGATTATTGACGAGGAAGCCGCAGCCGTTGTGCAGCAGATTTTCGCGTTGTGTGTTTCCGGCTTGGGGCCTACGCAAATATGCCATTGGTTAGAGAGAAACCAAGTTCTCAATCCTACTTTTTATTGGCTGTCAAAGGGTATGAAAGTTGGCAACAAGCCGAAGCCGGGGGCGAACCCGTACAAATGGACAAATGAAACGGTTTCCCGTATGCTTGAAAAAATCGAGTATTTAGGGCATACGGTGAACTTCAAGACTCGCAAGCAATCTTACAAGAGCAAAAAGAAATTGTGGAATGACCCGTCGGAATGGGTAATCTTTGAGAACACGCAACTGCCGATTGTGGAAGAAAGCGTATTCCTCATTGTGCAGAACATACGCCGATCCCGCCGCCGCCCTACCAAAATGGGCGACATGGGTATTTTCTCCGGCCTTGTATTTTGCGCCGAGTGCGGCGGCAAGATGTATCAATGCCGCGCAACGAACTTTACCGAGGAACAGAAGTATTTTATCTGTTCAACCTATCGGAAAGGCAAGGATTTGTGTACGACCCATTCCATTAAAAATGTTGTCCTGCATGAAATCGTGTTGCGGAACTTGCGGGAAGCAATCGAGTATGTAACGCAGTACGAAGCCGAGTTTATCCAAGAAGCGGCAGACAGCCGTTTACGGGAGCGCGACGCGGAGTTTTCCCGCAAGCGCGAAACACTTTCCAAAGCCGAAAGCCGGATTGCCGAATTGGATAACCTGTTCAAGCATTTATACGAGGACAATGTAACCGGGAAATTATCAGATGAACGGTTTATCAAAATGTCCCGTGATTATGAGTTGGAGCAGGAAAACTTAAAATCAATGGCAGAAGTGTTGCGGGAAGAAATCAAGCAGCAGGAAAAGCAAAAGACCAATGTTAAAGCGTTTATCAGCGTCGTAAAGAAGTACACCGATATGCAGGATCTCGACGCTTCCATTTTGCGGGAGTTTATAGACCGTATCGAGGTTTCCCATACCGACAAGAAATCCAAGACAAGGGAAATCACGATTGTTTATAACTTCATCGGTGCATTTGATTTTGAACGGGCAAAAGAAAAAGCCCAAAATACAACTCAAAAACAGCAAAGAACGGCATAGCCGTTTGGCTATACCGTCCCTTGCTTCAATGTTTTCTTAATTCACCGCCCCATTTACGCGGCTTTTTATAAGTATGGACTTATTTATTAACCTCATTGGAATCTTGAAGGACCACCTCAATCTGCAACATTTCGTCGTTTCTGACGATAGTGAAAGTTACAGTATCACCGACTTCGTGGTTTTGAATCTGACGTACCAACATATCTGAGCTTGTGACTTTTTCCCCGTCGATCATATAGATCAAGTCACCTGCTTGTAATCCGGCTTTTTCAGCGTTTTCCCCTGTGACTTCCTGAATATATACACCTGTTACGTCTACGCCATATCGCATAGCTTCAGATGCAGATGTAAGATCAACTATGGTCACACCCGCTGCCGGTCTTCCTTCTACATAGCCGTTTGCTATAAGAGATTCAGCAACTTCTTTAACTGTATTAACAGGTATCGCAAATCCGAGACCTTCAACATCAGACCCTGAAGATTTAGCAACAACTAAGCCTATAAGATTGCCATACTGGTCGAAAACACCACCGCCTGAATTACCGGGATTGATTGAGGCGCTTATCTGCAAGAGCGTCATGCTCTTACCTTCCAGAGTGATTTCTCTTTCAAGACCGCTGATTATACCATCAGTGGCTGTTCCTGCCAGTGTTCCAAGAGGATTGCCAATAGCAACTGCCAAGTCTCCTACGCTGAGCTGAGAACTGTCGCCGAGAGTTACAGGAGTTAAACCTGTGGCATCAATTTTTAATACAGCTACATCAGTTTGCTCATCAGTAGCTACTACAGTAGCATCGTAAGAAGTACCATCATGCAGAGTTACTTCTATGGTGCTGGCGCCGTCGATTACGTGATTGTTAGTGAGGATATAACCATCTTCACTGTAAACAACACCGCTTCCTGCGCCATTGGTTACGTATTGCCGTGCCCACGAGTCTGTAGAAACAGAACCTGTTGTAATTGCTACAACGGAATTTTCGTTTTTTGCGATGATTTCTTGTATTGACAGCTCGCTGCCCGTAGCTTTTGTTAAATTATAGTTAGTCGCGTTTAAGCTATTGCCTTGCGTCGTGTTGCCAAACAATGCGGAGGAAAAAGCGAAAGCTCCGGCCCCTATTGCAGCTGAAAATATCATCGCGAAAATCAGAGTAAAAATGAAGAATTTTTTGGTCACATATTTTTCTTTAGCTTTTTTCTTTTTCTCTTTTTTCTCCGGCATAGTGAAGTTTACCGGAGTATTGGTGACCTCCTCGTCGTTTCCGGGGAATTTGTTCCAATCATCCATAAATAAGACCTCCTTTTAGTCAAATTATATTTACTATTTGTGTATTTTCTGTGTAAAAAAAATGGGAAATATGATAAAATAAATTATTAA
>ULQC01029414.1_pt1 | contig 21568 bp, 20 predicted proteins | sample 1954091 | NCBI WGS metagenome assembly ULQC01 (sample SAMEA4835645, study PRJEB28245) | human gut metagenome | biome: gut microbiome; material: fecal sample | place: Denmark | collected 2008
ATATAATATATTCATAAAAAAGCAAAGTATTTTAATAAATTTTTAAGGTTTTATATATAAAAAAACTACTAATTTAATATTAGTAGTTCTTATTTTATCCAAACAAACCTTTTTTCTTTACTGGTGGTTGTTCATTCATAGTTTTTGCAAGTTGCATTAAAAGTTCTCTTTGTTCTGGAGTTAGCTTTTTAGGTACTTGTACTTGTACTGTAAATACAAAATCTCCTTGTGCACTGCTATTTACTCCCTTGAAGCCTTTATTCCTTATTGTAAATTTTGTGCCTGTTTGTGTTGCATCAGGTATTCTATAAGTTTCAGTTGTTCCATCTACCATTGGTATTTTAAGTTCTGCACCAAGGGTTGCTTGTGTAAACGTTATTGGTATGTCACAAAGTACATTATTTCCTTTTCTACTGTAAATACTATGTCTTTTAACATGTATTAATATATATAGGTCACCTTTTGGTCCACCATTTGTACCTGGCTCTCCTTCACCTTGCATTACTATAGTTTGACCATCGTCAACACCTGCTGGTATTTTAACTGTTAATCGTACTTGTTTTCTAACTGTTCCTTTTCCTTTACATGTTTCACAAGGATTTGTAATAACCTTACCTGTTCCATGGCAGTTTGTACATGTTCTTGTAGTTTGCATTTGTCCAAGTATTGTAGTTTGGACTTGCTTAATTTGGCCTGTTCCATGACATACACTACATGTTTCAGGGTGTGTACCTGGTTTTGTACCTTCTCCATGGCAAGTATCACAAGTTTCATTTCTATTTATTGTTACATATCTTTCTGTTCCTAAGAAAGATTCTTCAAAACTTATATCTATATCATAGCGTAAATCTGTACCTTTTCTAGGCCCATTTTTTCTTGTACCTCTTGAAGAACCTCCAAATCCTCCACCAAAGAAAGAAGAAAATATATCTCCTAAATCTCCAAAGTCACTAAATCCATCAAAGCCTGTTGAGTATGTATATGTACCACCACCAAATGGTCCTCCGGCTCCTCCTCCGAAGCCTTGAGGTCCATCTGCTCCAAATTGGTCATACATTTTTCTTTTTTGAGGATTTGATAAAGTTTCATAAGCTTCATTTACTTCTTTAAACTTTTTCTCTGCCTCTTCTTTATTATCAGGATTAGCATCTGGATGGTATTGTTTTGCAAGTTTTCTATATGCTTTTTTAAGTTCTTCATCAGTTGCATTTTTATTTACGCCTAATACCTCATAATAGTCCTTTTTTGTAGCCATTATTCATTTCCTTCATTATTATTTTCTGGGTTTGTTTCTGTATTTGCATCTTCTGGGTTTGCTTGTGCTTGTTGTCCAGCAGATGTTTGTTTATATAATTGTTCTGTTATAGAGTAGAATACTGTTGTTAATTTTTCTGTTGCTGATTTAATTGCTTCAACATCAGATCCTTCTAATGCTTTTTTAACATTAGCAATTTCAGTTTCTGCTTTTGCTTTTTCTTCTCCACTAATTTTGTCTCCAAGCTCGTCAATTGTTTTTTGGCTGTTATATACTAGGCTTTCTGCATTGTTTCTGACTTCAATTTCTTCTTTTCTCTTTTTGTCTTCTGCAGCATGTGCCTCAGCATCTTTAACAGCTTTTTCAATATCTTCATCAGATAGATTTGTACTTGCTGTAATAGCTACTTGTTGGCTATTTCCTGTGGCCATATCTTTTGCAGATACGTGTACAATTCCGTTTGCGTCAATATCAAATGTTACTTCGATTTGTGGTACTCCACGAGGTGCTGCTGGAATTCCTGTTAATTGGAATCTTCCTAATGTTTTGTTATCTGCAGCCATTTCACGTTCACCTTGTAATACGTGAATTTCAACACTTGTTTGACCATCTGCTGCTGTTGAGAATATTTGTGATTTTTTAGTTGGTATTGTTGTGTTTCTTTCAATTAATTTTGTAAATACTCCACCTAATGTTTCAATACCTAATGATAATGGTGTTACATCTAGTAATACTAAGTCTTTTACATCACCTGATAATACACCACCTTGAATAGCTGCACCAATAGCAACACATTCATCTGGGTTGATACCTTTATCTGGTTCTTTTCCTGTAATTTTCTTAACCGCTTCTTGAACAGCTGGAACTCTTGTAGATCCACCTACTAATAATACTTTGTGTAAGTCATTTGCTGTAACTCCAGCATCTTTCATAGCTTTTTCTACTGGTATTTTAGTAGCTTCAATTAAGTCACTAATTAACTCTTCAAATTTTGCTCTTGTTAATGTAATGTCTAAGTGTTTTGGTCCTGTTGCATCTGCTGTAATAAATGGTAAGTTGATTTGTGTTTGTTGCATTCCAGAAAGCTCTATTTTGGCTTTTTCTGCTGCTTCTTTTAGTCTTTGCATTGCCATTTTGTCTGTTTTTAAGTCAATACCACTTGATTTTTTGAATTCTGATACTAAATATTCAATAATTCTATCGTCGAAGTCATCTCCACCTAATTTTGTATTTCCGTTTGTTGCTAGTACTTCAAATACACCGTCTCCAATATCTAGGATAGAAACATCAAATGTTCCTCCACCTAAGTCATATACCATTATTTTTTGATCTTGGTCTTCTTTGTCCATACCAAATGCTAAAGCTGCTGCTGTTGGTTCGTTTATAATTCTTAATACTTCTAGTCCAGCAATTTTACCAGCATCTTTTGTTGCTTGTCTTTGACTATCGCTAAAATAAGCAGGTACTGTAATAACAGCTTGTGTAACTGGTTGGCCTAAATAGTTTTCTGCATCTGCTTTTAATTTTTGTAATATCATTGCTGATATTTCTTGTGGAGAGAATTCGTCTCCTTCAATTTTTACTTTTTTGTTTGATCCCATATCTCTTTTAATTGAGATTACAGTGTTTTCTGGATTAGTAACTGCTTGACGTTTTGCAATTTGTCCTACTAATCTTTCTCCATTTTTTGAAAATGCAACAACAGATGGCGTTGTTCTATTTCCTTCTGCGTTAGGAATAACAACTGGCTCTCCTCCTTCCATTACTGCTACACATGAGTTTGTTGTTCCTAAGTCAATTCCTATAATTTTTCCCATAATAATTTACTTCCTTTCTAAATTTATATATATTTTAAAATTAATATCAATTTAATTACTAAACAAATCAAAAGCGAGTATAACGATGCAAACTAGTAAATTTTCTTGAGATTATACAAATGTATATCGAAAGAAAATTTATGAAGTTTAACAAAGTTAGACGATGCTTTTCATTTGTTTAATTGGCTACAACTACCATAGAATGACGAATAACCTTATCACCTATTTTATAGCCTTTTCTATACTCTTCTTTTATTTCTTTTTCTCCTAAGCTTTCATCTACTACTAAACTTACAGCTTCATGAAGTTCTGGATCAAAAGTTTTTCCAACTGCTTCAATTTCAGTTACTCCATTTGCTTTTAGTACATCTCTAAATTGTTTTAAAACAAGTTCTACGCCTTGTTTGTAACCTTCGTCTTCAGTTTGGCTTGCTACAGCTTTTTCTAGGTTGTCTATTACTGGTAAAAAGTTTGATACTACATCAGCCATAACCGAACTATATAGTCCAACTTTTTCCTTTTCATTTCTTTTTTTGTAGTTATCAAATTCTGCTGCAACTCTTTTTAATCTGTCATTTGTTTCGTCTAATTGAATTCTAAGAGTTTCGTTTTCTTTTTTAATTTCAATTATGTCATCATTTTTCTTTGCTTCTTTTGATTCTTTCTTTTCTTTCTCCATTGCGTGTTTTCCTTCTGCCATTTCTTTTCTCCTTTCTTTATTGTCCATTTAATTTTTTACTAATATACTTCATAACCGAAATAACCTTTGAGTAATCCATTCTTTTTGGTCCTATAATTCCAATAGTTCCTAAGTCTTTATCTTGATATTTATGTTTAAAAGTTATTATACTAAAGTCTTTTAACTGTTCGTTTTCATTTTCATCACCAATATACACATTTATGTCTTTGGCAAATCCTGTATTTAGTAAGTCTAGCATAACTTGTTTTGTATCTATTAAATTTACAAAGTTTTTTGCTACTTCTAAACTTTTGAATTCTGGAAGTTCAAACACTTTGTTAGTTCCTTCTAAATAAACTTTTGCTTCTTCATTTATTACCTTATCTAGTTGTTGCATTATTGGCTTTATAACATTTAGGCTATAATTCATTTCTGAAAATATATACTCTTCTAATGGTTTATCTATTTCTTCTATTGGTTTTCCTTTTAGTTTATTATTAAAAATAAAGTTTAAAGTATTTACTTGGTCTTCTGTAATGTCTTCATCAAATTTAATAATTGTTTCTTTTATAATACCTGTATCTGTTAGTATAACTGCCATTAACATTCTAGTTCCAAGAAGGACAAATTTTACTTCTTCTATGTTTTGTAAGTTAGTTTTTGGTCCTATTGCAACCGATGTATAGTGTGTAACCTCTGACAAGGTATTTGTAGCTATTTTAGTTAACTCTTCTATTTCATTAACTCTAGTTTCTAATTTAGATTGTATGTATTTTATTTCTTCTAAGCTGATGTCATCATCTTTTAATAGTTCGTCTACATATAGCCTGTAACCTTTTGCTGATGGAACTCTGCCGACTTGAAGTATGTGGTTTATCTAAGTAACCGCTTTTTTCTAAGTCTGCCATTTCATTTCTAATTGTTGCACTGCTATAGTCTAAATTGTATTTTTGTACTAGTGCTCCTGAGCTAACCGGTTCTGCTGTGTTAATATATTCTTCTATTATTGCTTGTAAGATTTGTTTTTTTCTATCATCTAACACATTTTCACCTTCTAACTCTTTATATATTTTAGCACTCTTAGTTCTTATCTGCTAAACTGCATATATATTATATCCATTTTTAGCAATTGTCAATACATATTGCTAAAAATTTGTGTGAAATTTATGTGAAATTCTATAACAAAAACGACTATACAAATGTAATAAAAAGCATATAATTATACAAAAATAAAGTAGTACTTCCCTAAATTGAAGTACTACTCAAAAATAGTGCTACTATTTTATGTTATATACAATTTCTCCATTTACTTCTTGTTTTTCGAGAGAGACTCCAGATTCTAGACAAACTAGCGGACGCACGCCCAAATCGCTGCCGCCATAGCTGCAGCTGTAGACATCGCCGTAGTAGTTCACGTCCATCAAGCAGTGGCTGGTGCTGGCTGACGGACTGGCAAGCCACATATAATTTGAATAATTGTCTTTATATTGATGTGCTGTTAAATAATCACATGTAACTAGAGAATATTCATATGAATCTCCGTCTGTAAACTTTAGCTTATATCCTGTTTCTTGCGCTATTGTTTCTATTTGTTTTGCAAATCTTGTGTTATATGATGCTACAAACATATCTAATGTTGGTGCTCCTATTGCATATTTTGCTTTTGTTGAGTTTTTAAATCCTTTCCATATTTCTGTATCTAATAAATATGCTGTTGCTTTCATATTATTATTTGTATTATCACTTCCACCATAACTTGATTTTAAATAACTTAGCCATGGGGTTATATTTGTATCTGTTATACTTGCTGCTCCTGTATATTTATTTAATAAGGCTTCTTCAAAATAGTATGCATTAGTTGTTGAACTTGCGGTCATTGTTGCTCCATCTTTTGTTGGTATATATTCCCCTGTTATATAGTTATCTGCTATTAAATATATATTTTTCCCATCTGAATGATATATTTTCCATTTGTTTACTCCTGCACTATTATCACAGGTATATCCTGTTACTTCTTTTCCACAATATACTACTGGATGATTAGCCACTTCTTCTGCATTTATTGTATTTTGTGCAATCTTATTTTCATTTGCTATTACTACTTTGGCTGTTCCTCCATGATATGAACCGTTTACTATCTTTGCAATTGCTTCATTTGGAACTATTATACTAGTAATATTTCCATACAATCTCCAGAATGCACTTTCTCCTACACTTGTTACTGTATCAGGAATTGATATTTCACTTAGCTCATTATTAAAACTAAAACTAAAATTTCCTATTGTTTTTAGACTATTACCTAATGTAACTTTACTTAAACTTGTTGCTCCTGCCATAGCAAAATTGCCTACATTTGTTATTCCATCACATATTGTTAGTTCTGTAATATATGGTGTTATTATAGAAACCGTATCTCCTTGCATTCCACCTTGTAACCATGCAAGATATGAAACTGTTTGGATTTGCCAACCACTTGCTGGTTTTATATCACTAATATCTGTTGCATCCATTAATATTCCCATTTCTCCTGTTCCTTCAATTACTACTTTATATGTTTCTCCTTCTGAAAATGGTATTGTAGTATTGGCAAGTTTTAGTGATGATGGTGTTATTTTTTCGCCAGTAGCATAAAATTTAGCTACAATTTGTGAACCTTCTGGAATAGTATCTCCATTTGCTGCTGTTAATGGAGTATTACTCCAAGTTCCATTATTGCATACATATGCCATTGTCCATCCATTTGTATCATATGGATTTGTTACAGCTTTGTTTTCTCCTCCTGTATTTCCATTTATTTTTCCGTCTATCCAATTATTTAGCTCATTTATTGATTCTAAATCATTTTGTGTTGCTTGATCCATTTTATTTTGTGCTTCTTTTGCTTTTTGTATTATTCCATCTTGTCCAAATATTGCGTTAATGCTCACTCCTGCTAAGATCAGTAAGACCACAATAGTTACTACTAGCGCGATTAGAGTAATACCCTTTTCCGCTCTTTTGTTGTTTGTTTTTAAATTCATCTTCTTTTTTCCTCCTTAATTTGTTATTTATTTTTGTTATTTATTTTTTATATTGTTCCCTCCTTTTCCTTTTTTAGGCACACAAAAGCAGACTACTTCTTATATAGTCTGCTTTTGATATATCACTAATAAAGCTAATCTCTTAGCTTGTTTATTTATTAAAGTTGTGACTCTCTCTCTCTCTCTCTACTCCTGCAAAGGTTTTAGCTTTTTTCATATTTTGTGCCTCTTTCTATATTTTTTCTTTAGATTTTTACTATATTTATCTTATACTACTTTTAAAACAATTTCAAGTGATTTAATTAAATTTTTATTCTTACATTTCTTTCAATTTTTCTATTTCTTCTTTTGTTAGTCCTGTAATTTTTATAATTATTTCAATATCCATATTTTCTTTTAGCATACTCTTTACTATTTTTATTTTTTCTTCTTTGGCTCCTTTTTCTTTTCCCTTTTGAATTCCTTTTTCAATTCCATCATCTAATCCTTTGTCATATATTGCGTGTTCGTCTCTTATTGCTTTTTCTCTTAGCTCAATTATTCTTTGCATTTTTTCGTCTTCACTTATTCTATCTAATTTTTCTACTGCTTCTTTTAGGTTTTCGTTTTCTTCCATTTTTCGTGTCACCCTTTCACTCTCCGGGTTTTCTAAGAATACTAGCCAATCTAATAGTTGATCTTTTTCATTTTCTCTACCCTTTATTTTTGACAATTCAATTATATCAAGCTCGAATTTATCTGTCAATATTAACTTTTTGACACTATTTGTTTCTATTATTTTCCATGTGCTATGATATTCCACCTCTTCTAATCCTTTTATATTAAAATCTGCTATTAGTATTACTATTGTTTTTTCTAGTTTTTTATAATCGTCTCCTGCTTTAATTTGTCTTGTATACATTTTAGACCAATAGTATAACATTCTTTCAATAATATTGTTTTTGTCTATTAGCTGCATTTCAATATTACATTTTTCTTTTCCGTCTAGTTCTGTTACTATATCAAGTACTCCTAATTTATCGTCTTTTAGTTCTCGTCTTAATATTGGATTTTTATCTAGTGATATTTTTTCTATTTTCCTTTTTAATATTTTTTCTAGAAAGTCTTTTGTTATATTCTCACTCCCTACTTCTCCAAATATTGCTTGAAATATTATATCCATCTTTGGTGGATATCTCCTAATTTTTTGGTTTTGTTTTTGTTGTTCCATATATAAATTCTCCTTCAAATTTGTATTTTAGTTACATTTTTGCACCAAAAATACACCTCTCTTTCTTGCTAATTTATATTTTCTTTGTTTGTGGAAATTTTAAGATTTTAATTTTTTTGATTTAATAGTATTAAAAAACATTAAGAATTTAAAATATTATTGGTTTAAAATAATTTTGATTTTAAATAATACTAGTTCAAGATAATTCTATTGAGATTAAAATTTAATAATTAAAAACTTTAGATTTAGAAAATAATTATTGCAACAAACGGATTGCAAGAATTTCTACGCAGTGCAAACTGCTAAAAATTCTAGTAATTCGCATATTTATCTTCTACAGAATTTTTTCATACTATGAAAAAGTTCCTAGAATATAAAAAAATGCAACTAAGTTAGTATTGTTATACTATACTTAATTGCATTTTGCAAGTAAAATCGTATGTCAAAATTCGACTTATATTTTAATTCTAAATAAATTCTTCCCATACTATATTTGCTAAGTCTAAGCCTTTGTTAGTTAGCTTAATTTGGTCTCCATCTATTTCTACTAACTCTTCATTTACTAGTTTTTCTAGTTTGTCATGATATAAAAATACTGGATTTGCTACAAATTTTATTTTGAATTCTTGTATGCTAACACCATCTATTTTTCTTAATCCTAATAGCATATATTCTTTTTGCATTGCTTCCATATCTTGCTTTTCATGGAATACTAAATTTTCTTCTGTTTTATTCTCTTCATAATTTTTTATATATTGTTCTAAGTTTTCTATATTTGAATACCTTATTCCATTTGTATATGAATGTGCCGCTACTCCAAAGCCTATGTATTCTTTTTGATTCCAACAGTCTAAATTGTGTTTTGATTCATAGCCTTGTTTTGCAAAATTGGATATTTCATAGTGATTATATCCATTTGTTTCTAAAATTTGCTTTACAGTCCAATACATTTTTCTTTCTAGTTCTTCATCTGGTAGTTCTAGTCCTTCTTCCACCTTTTTAAATAATGGTGTACCTTCTTCTAATATCAATGAATATACAGAAATATGCTCAGGTTCCATTGATACTATTTCTTCAATTGAATCTTGTACTTCTGCTAGTGTTTGGTTTGGAAGTCCTATCATTAAATCTACATTTATATTTTCAAAACCCGCTTCTCTTGCAAATCTAAAAGTGTCTAAAAAGTCTAAATATGTATGTATTCTTCCAATTTCTTTTAGCAAATGCTCATGAGTAGATTGTAGCCCTATACTTAATCTGTTTATTCCTGCTTTGTTATAGTCCTCTAATTTTTCTAATGTAACTGTTCCTGGATTAACTTCTATTGTAATTTCGGCATTTTCATCAAGTTCAAAATTCGATTTTATTTCTTCAATAGTTTGAACTATATATTTGCTTTCTATTAATGAAGGAGTGCCTCCACCAATGTATATAGTTTTGACAGAAAACAAATCGTCTTTTCCATTTTCGAAGTCAGCTCTATTATTGCTTCCTACTTCTTCAATTTCTTGTAGCAAACATTTTATATATTTTGAAATTAAATCTTGTTTTTCTGCATATGAACAAAAATCGCAATAGCTACATTTTTGTTTGCAAAATGGAATGTGGATGTATAGTCCAATTTGTTTTCTTCGCATAAGTTTCTTCCTTCCTAAATTATATGTTCTTCTGGTTTGACACGTCGCTTACACACTTTTTATTTTTCAAATCCGGCACGTCGCTTGCACTTTGAATATATTTTTTCTCGACTAAAGCACGAAAAAATATATGTCAAAGTCGCTGTGCCTGCTCTAATAAATCAAATGCTTTTTTTAAATAGTAAATTATACAAGCGATGTGCCAAACTTTAAAAAGTATAACTGTCATTGTCTAAATTTAGAAACAAATTGTTCTATGTTGTAAAAGCGATGATTTACTCCCGACTTTCCTATTGGTTTTGATAGCATTTGTCCTATTTCTACTAATGATGCTTCTGGGTTTTCTAGTCTTAGGTTTGCTATTTCTTGTAGTTGTTCAGGCATTTTATCAAATTGACCAATTTGTTTTAAATATTTAATATTCTCTATTTGTTTTAGTGCTGCATTCAAAGTCTTGTTTAAGTTAGCCGTCTCACAGTTTACTTTTCTATTTACATTATTTCTAATATCTCTATATACTCGTACTTCTTCAAATTTAAGTACAGAACTATTTGCTCCAATCAGAGCTAAAAATTTTGATATCTCATCTCCATCTTTTGTATATAGTGCATATCCATTTTTCTTTTCTATATTTTTAAATTGTATTTCATATTTATTTAATATAGCTAATACTATATTTGCATTTTCGCCTGATGAAAATGTTATTTCCAAGTGATATGTATTTTTAGGATTGTTAATTGAACCTCCTCCTAAAAAACTTCCTCTTACAAATGCTTTTTCTAGTAATTCTTGATTATTAATCTGTTCAGTTATATTTTTAAATGTTATTGTATTGTTATATATAACTTCTGGAATTTCCAGTTTATTTACACTAATGCAAAACTTTTTGCCTATCACTTCAATATTTTGCTTTGTATATTGTAAATTGTTTAATAACTTACTAAAACGGTTAATATTATATTCACTTTCAGTTGAAAACTTTATCTTATTCTTTTCTATTGTTATATTATTTGAGCTTAAATATCCAAGCAATTCAAATTTAACAATTTCTTTGTTAGCCAAATTGCTTAGTTTACTTATTTCTTCTTTTACTTCACTTGAAAATGACATACTAACCCTCCTTTTGAAAAATAACTACCCTATCGTTTCCAGCCAAGTCTTTTATTGGCTGTTTTGTTATTAGTTTTAAATTTTTATGTTCTAGATTTATAACCGCATTGCCTTGATTATATCCTATTTCTAGCATTAGATATCCATTTATTTTTAAATGTTTATGTGCTTCATTTAAAATTCTTTTATAGAACTCTAATCCATCTTTTCCACCATCTAAAGCAATGTACGGTTCACTTTGTACATCTTTTTCTAGTGTATTTATTATGTCTGTTTCAATATATGGTGGGTTTGAAAGTATTATATCAAAGCTTCTCTCTGTTAGTTTATCAAATAAATTGGAGTCTATAAATTCTATATTTACATTATTTAAATTTGCATTTTTTCTTGCTACTTCAAGTGCCTCTTGGCTTATATCGGTTGCTGTTACTGTTGAGTTTTGGCAATAATGTGCTATTGAAATTGCTATTGCACCACTTCCAGTACACAAATCTAGCACTTCCATGTTTTGTTCTTTTATGATTTTGATACCTTCTTCTACTAAAACTTCTGTATCAGGCTGTGGAATTAGTACATTTTCATCTACATAAAAATCAAGTGCCATAAATTGCTGATGTTTTGTTATGTATTGTATTGGAGTGCCTTTTATTATTTCTTGTAGGTAGTTATTATATTCATTTACTTTTGACGGTTCTACTATTTCTTCGCTGTTAATAATTAACTCTTGTTTAGTTTGTTTTAAAACATATTGTAATAATGTACTTGCCTTTATGTGTGAATCTTGTATATTTTCTTTTTTTAAAACATTCTCTCCTAATTTTAATAACTCTATTTGCCTCATTTATTTTCTCCTACAGTTTGTTAGTGATTCTATTATACAAATCTCAAAATAGCTTGTCAAGGTTATATTTAGGCATAAAAAAGCCCCGCCTTAGCCGTAAGGTGAATGAAATTTTAAGGACCTGCTTACACAGGTGGGTATCTTGTTGAATGCTCCTGGGTTTCTTATAAATTCGTATAAGCCTACACGCCACATTCAAAGGCAGATTCCCGTTTAGAATTTGTTGGTTCTAAAATTCCAGTCTACACGCACTATGCAGGGAAAATTAATATCTTATTTATTTGTTATATATATATATTACCACAAAGCTTATAAAATTACAATTACTTTTTTTACCAAAAAACTATTTATTTTTTTGCTTTTTTATGATATCTTAGTTTTATCAAAGTTTTGTGGAGTTTATATGAAATTTATGAAAAATAATAATGATTTTATAAAATTTTTTAAAACAAATTGGATAAAGCTTTTTTTAATTTTGTGTAGTTTAATTATAATAATTGCATTGTCTCTTTTTATTGTTCCCAACTGGTTAGGTAGAAATAAATTTACAGATGAGTTAGATCGTTTTGCTAACAAATCTTCTGTTTTTTCTTTATCTAAAATTTACTGTTATAGTAGTGCAAGTGGAATAAATAATACAGAAGGAAAAGCTATGTGGGATATAAATGTTAGTCAATATACAGATATTGCTTTAGGCCTAAGTATAAACAATGTTAATAATGATTTAACTAATAATTTAGCTAATTCTAATTTACAGGTAGTTGATACTTCGCCTAAGTATAGTATATCGAAAATTTATATTGATAATATAAGTTTTTCAAATAATAACACAGGAGCTTTAAGCTTAAGTTATATTCCTATTTTAAACTTTGGTTTAATATCTAATGATGAACTTACTAATCCTGGAAAACAGCAAAACAAGATTGATTTTAATATAGTTGATAATAAAGAAATATTACTTAATAACATAGTACAAGAACCTAGTATAGATAAGAATCTGGTCTTGCCTATAACTCTTAGATATTTAAACTCAAATATTAAAACAGATCACACCATTACTAACATAGAAGAAAAATTAGCTTTTGATGGAAGTATATTAAAACGTGCTTCTATTCCATTATCTTCTATTAAAAATGAAGTTACATTTAACATTCACATTGTTACTAACTCAAGTGAAGAATATATGTATCCAGTACATTTACAAATACCTTTGCAAAATGAGGATAATGGTAAAAATATTTATGATGGAAGTTATTCTCAAGAGCTAGAATTTAATAATTGTTATTTCTACTAAAAAAGAGGCTTTTTTATAGCCCCTTTTTTAGTATATTATTTCTCTTTTTAATAAGTTGTTTCTAATTTTTCCAATTCCTATAATATCATCGTTTACTTTTATCTGGTATAGCCCATCCGGCTTATTATTTGTTAGTTGTACTCCATTTAAAAATAAATTTAGTTTTCTCTCTTGTAATTCAGTAACTGGATAATTCTCAAAGAATTTTTGCATTGTTATTACATGCTCATTCCAAAATTTTTTATTGTCTTTATTTTCTTCTATATCTTCAATTGTTACTGCTTGTTCTAACTCAAACTGCCCCACTTGAATTCTATTAAGTTCTTTCATATAGCCTATTGTTCCTAGTTTTTCTGCAATTGTCTCACATAATGTCCTAATATATGTACCCTTTGAACAATGTACTTTAAATTCAATTGTTTTGTCTTTTTCGTTTATGTTCAATAATTCAATACTATATATTTCTATTTCTCTTTTTGGTATTTCTACCTCCACACCTTTTCTTGCATATTCATATAGTTTTTTTCCATTTACTTTAATTGCTGAATACATTGGAGGAGTTTGTACTTGTTTTCCCTCTAATGTTTCTAGAGTTTGTTGTATTCTTGCTTTATCCCAAGTTGACTTATCAACACTTTTTTCTTCTATTATATTACCTTCACTGTCTAGTGTGTCTGTTTTTTGTCCTAACTGTATTGTAGCTATATAAGTTTTGTCATGATTTATTAAATATTTTGAAAGTTTAGTTCCTTGTCCTAATAGCAAAGGCAACACACCAGTAGCCATTGGATCTAATGTACCTGTATGTCCAACTTTTTCCTTACATATTTTTTTGACTTTTGCCACTACATCATGCGATGTATATTGTTTTGGCTTATTAACAATTAAAATTCCATTCATCTTTCTTCTGTTTCTCTTTCTTCTTCAAATTTTTGTGATAATTTTTTATCTAGTTCCCATTTCAGGGTACCATCATAAAACTCCCATGGAAATATTTTGGGATTTTTATTTTTAGCTCTTTCAATTATTTGTTTAATAGTTCTATTTTGCATTTGGTCATCACTCTCAAATTTCGAAGCAATCTGTTTAGCCCTTGTTGGCATTTTTTGTTTTTCACATATTGCTAATAGAATAACTGTCCTTTCATATTCAGTCAATTCTTCACTACTTCCAATCTGCTCTAGCAATTCTACATCTATTTTATTATAATAAAGTCTAGTTTTTATTTGATTAAGCAATTGTATAGTTGATGGCATTCTAACACTTTTAGAGTTATTTGTATATATATTTCCTCTTATCTTCAGTTCTTTTTCAAATTGAAGTCTCATTCTTCTTAAATTTCCAAACTCTTCTAATATACCTCTAGCTCTTTCTATATTTCCTTGATGTATTGCTATTGTCATTATTTGTCTCTGAATAGGTTCATATTTTTTAAATCTTGCTCCTATCGCTTTTGCTTCTTCTAGTCGTCCTTCTTGTATAGCTATTGTTATCATCTGATTTTGAATCATTGGATTATCTTGAAATTTTTCACCTATTGCCTTTGCGTCTTCTAGTCTCCCTTCCTGTATTGCTATTGTTATCATTTGGCTTTGTATTGCTTCATTACTCTCAAATTTAGCACCTATTGCATTAGCTCTTTCTATGTCACCTTCTTGTATTGCAATTGTTACCATTTGACTTTGTATTATTGGATCATCTTCAAATTGTTTTCCTATTATTTTAGCCTCTTCTAGCCTTCCTTGTTTTATTAAAATAGTACATCTTTGTGACATAATAATTAAATCATTTGGATATTGAGCTGTCAATCTATATGCTTCATCTAATTTTCCTAGCCTTATTTTCTTTCTTATTTCTTTGCTAACATTTTTTAACTGCCCAACTTGTCCTTCTATTTCTTGTATATATTCCATAACCTTTCTCCATAAAAAACAAACTACAATAAGATTTAGTATAATTTTAAAATCTTTTGTAGTTTATATTTTTTTAAAGTAATCTCATTACTTCTTTTATTACTTTTTCTTTTGCTTGTTCTATAGTTCCTTGGATTGTACAACCTGCTGCTCTTGGATGCCCTCCACCTCCAAATACTACACAAGCATCTGATACATTTACATATTCATTAGAACGAAGTGATATTTTACAACCTTTTTCTGTTTGACGTATAAATATTGAAACTTCAACTCCTTCAACATCTCTACCTATTTCAACAATTCCTTCATGGTCTCCACTCTCAGCATGTACTTTTTCTTCATCTTCTTTGGTTATATATGTATATGCAATTTTTCCATCTGCCAAAAATTCTATTCTATTATTTGCAATTCTATGTAATTCAAAGTTTGGCTTTGTTTTTGTTTGTAACACTTGGTGATATACTTTTGATACATTAACTCCTTTATTTAAAAGCCATGCAACAAATTCAAAAGTTTCAGCTGTAACTCCTTGATATTTAAAGCCACCTGTATCTGTTATAATTCCTGTTAATATACATGTTCCAATTTCTTTAGTAATTTCTATACCAAAGTATTCTAAAATTACTAATAGTATTTGTGCACATGCTGGTGCATCTGGATTTACATAGTTATGGTCTCCAAACATAGTGTTTGTACCGTGATGATCTATACATACTTTTACTTTTGCATTTTCAAAGTATTTAGCAAATCCATTTAACATCTTTATAGATGCACAGTCTAGTGATATTGCTAAATCATATTGCTCTATATCACTTTCTGTTTTGATTTCATCAATACATGGTAAACAGTTAAATGCTCTTGGATGTTCTGGAATTATTATATCTGGATTTTTACCATAGTTCTTTAATGCTTGATACATTGCTAAACTACTACCCATTGCGTCTCCATCTGGATTTTCATGTGTCAATATTACTATTTTTTCTGCTTTATTTATTTGTTCTAAAATATTATCTAAAGTCATTTTATACCTCTATTCTAATTATTTTTCTTTAACTCATTTAATATGCTATCAATTTTAGCTCCATATTCTAAAGAATCGTCTAGTTCGAATATAAGCTCTGGTGTGATTCTTAAGTTTATGTTTTTTGCAACTTGACTACGAATGAAACCTGAAGATTCTTTTAGTCCTTCCATTGTTTTGCCAATACTTTTAGAATTTAAAATACTTACATAAACTTTAGCATATTTAAAGTCAGGTGTTATTTTAGCTTTTGTTACACTAACTAGCCCTGTTACTTTTGAGTTTTTAAGCTCAAAAGTAAGTACACGGCTAATCTCCTTTTTTAATTCTTCATTAACTCTATTAAGTCTTGCCTCATTTTTTGGCATTGTATTCTCTCCTTTTAACGTTTAACTTCTTCCATTACGTAAAATTCTAATGTGTCATCTTCTTTAACATCATTATAATTTTCAATTTGAAGACCACATTCAAAGCCTTTAGTAACTTCTTTTGCATCATCTTTGAAACGTTTTAATGATATTAGTTTTCCATCATGTATAACTACATTTTCACGTATTACTCTAACTCCTGCATTTCTTTCAATTTTTCCGTCAAGTACATATGCACCAGCAATTGTTCCAACTCCTGAAACCTTGAAAGTTTGCCTTACAACTGCATTGCCTATTACTTTTTCTTCGTAAATTGGGTCTAGCATACCTTTCATCGCTGCTTCAACATCTTCAATTGCTTGGTAGATAACTGAGTATTGTTTAATTTCTACTCCCTCTTTTTCTGCCATATCTTTTGCAGTGTTAACTGGTCTTACATTAAATGCAATAATTATACATTTACCTGCTTTTGCAAGTTGAACATCAGATTCAGTTACAGCACCTGTTACAGCATGTATTACTTTAACTTTAACCTCGTCATTTGATAATTTTTCAAGTGATTGTTTTAAAGCTTGTGCTGTTCCTTGAACATCTGCTTTTACTATAATGTTTAATTGTTTTAAGTTTTCGCTTTCCATTTTTTCAAATAGATTACTTAAAGTTACCTTGCTGTTTTCGTTTATAATTTGTTCTCTCTCTTGACGTTTTCTTCTTTCTATTAAATGTTTAGCCATTTTTTCGTCTTTTACTTCATAGAAAGTATCTCCAGCTTCTGGTACTTCTGTTAATCCCATTATTTCCACTGGTGTAGATGGTCCAGCCTTTTTAATTTTTTGACCTTTATCATTTTTCATTACACGAATTCTACCTATAGATTTACCAACAACTATTGTGTCACCCTCGTCTAATGTTCCTCTTTGCACAAGCATTGATGCAATAGGTCCTTTTGACTTATCTAATCTTGCTTCTATAACTGTTCCTTTAGCTTGTTTGTTAGGGTTTGCTTTTAATTCCTTCATGTCTGCTACTAATAATACCATTTCTAGTAAATTATCTATGTTTATTTTCTTTTTAGCAGATATTGGAACATAAATTGTATCTCCACCCCATTCTTCTGGAACTAGTTCATATTCCATTAACTCTTGTTTTATTTTTTCTACATTTGCACCTGGCAAATCAATTTTATTTACAGCTACTATAATTGGTATTTCTGCTGCTTTTGCATGATTTATAGCTTCAACTGTTTGTGGCATAACACCATCGTCAGCTGCAACTATAAGTATTGCAATGTCAGTAATTTGAGCACCTCTAGCACGCATTGCTGTAAATGCCTCATGACCGGGCGTATCTAAGAATGTTATTTCTCTACCATTTATATTTACTTTATATGCACCAATGTGTTGAGTAATTCCTCCTGCTTCTCCTTCAATAACATTTGTGCTACGAATTGCATCTAGAAGTGATGTTTTACCATGGTCTACGTGTCCCATTACAACAACTACTGGTGGTCTTGGTTCTAGTTCGTCTGCTGAATCTTCTGTATCATCAAATAAAATGTCTTCTTCTTTTACTTCTTCTTTTTTATTTGCTGTTATTCCAAATTCCTGTGCTACTAGGAATGCTGTATCAAAATCTACTGTATTATTTATTGTAGCCATAATTCCTAAATTGAATAGTTTTTTAATAACTTCTCCACTAGTTTTTTTCATTTCAGCAGCTAAGTCTTTTACAGTAATCATTTCAGGAATTGTAATTTCTGTTAATTCAAATATTTTTTGTTTTGTTCTTTCTTCATCTCTTTGTGGTTTACGTTTATTTTTCTTTCCTCTAGCTGTTGTTAAGTCATAGTAGTCAAGCATTCCACCATCTTGTTCATTAAACATATGAGATAATTTGTCAACTTGTTTTAAATCTTTTAGTTTTCCTTCGTTAAATTCTTCACTAAAGCGATCATTTTTCTTTGCTTTAGTTCCTTTTTTAGCTTTATTATCTTCATAACGATTTGCTTTTTCTTTGTCAATTGCTCTTGTACTAATGTCTCTCTTATCTTCTTTTTCTATTATTTCTGTAGACATTATATCTTTAATATTTTTGTCAATTCCATAATTGTCTAATGGTCTACCATTGTTATTTCTGTTAAATGGTCTTTGACCATTTCTATTGTTAAATCTATTATCTCCATTTTGGCGATTATTATTAAACCTATTATCTCCTTGACGATTTTCAAATCTGTTATCTCTTGGTCTATTATCATAATTTCCGTTGTTTTGGCGATTTCCAAATCTATTTTGGCGATTGTCATAACGGTTTTGATAACCTTCTGAATTGTTGTTACGGTTATCATAACGATTATTTTGGTATTGATTATTTCTTTCACGATTAGGGTAATTTGGCTTATTTTCTGTACTTGAAGTAACTGTAGGTTTATTTTCTACAGGTTTTGGTTCTTGTTTAATTTCCGGCTTAACTTTTGGTTTAACCTCTTCTTTTTTCTCTTCTACTTTTGGCTCTTCTGGTTGTTTTTCAACTACTTCTGGAACTTTTTCTTCTTTTTTATTTGGCTTTAATCCAAATAATTCACTTACAGTCATTGGCTTTACTTGTTGTTTTCTATATACAATATTAAAGTCTTTGTTGTTCTTTCTTTCTACAAAGCCAACATCTTTTCTTTCTGTTTTTTCTTGTTTCTTTTCTTGTTTATCTTCATCAGCTAATATAACTTCACGTCTTATAATAACTGGTGTTGCATCCTTTTTTGTAGTTTTTTCTTTCTTTTCTTTGTTTTTTTCTTGCTCCATATTTTTTTGTGTTTTTACTCCCTTATTTTCTTTCTTTCCAAAAATTTCTCTTATTTTGCTAACTTGTTCTTCTTCTAAAGAACTCAAATGACTTGTTACCTCAATTCCTACTTCCTTTGCTTTTGCAATTAATTGTTTACTTTCTAAACCTAATTCTTTTGCAAGTTCATGTACTTTAAGTTTACCCAATCATTTCACCCCCACTAATTATTTTGTTTATCGCCTGTGCAAAGCCTTTATCTTTAATTCCTACTACAGCTTTGTTTGGTTTTCCAATTGAATTACTAATTTCATCAATCGTTAAACCTTCATACACAGTAATATTAAATTCTTTGCACTTTTCATTAAATACTTTTTTTGTTCTATCGGCTGAATCTACCGCTAATATTAACAATTTTACATTATGTTTTTCTATTTCTTGTAGACATGCATCAGTCCCAGCCACTATTTTTCCTGCTCTAGTTGCTAGTCCCAACAAGCCACATATTTTTTGATTATTAACCAAATCTATACTCCTTGATTTATAGTATTTTTCAAATCTTCGTAAATATTCTCTTCTATTTTCATTTCAAAAGCTTTTTCTAGTTTTTTAGAACGTATTGCTTTTTCTAAACATTCTGAATTATCACATATATATGCGCCTCTACCTGATAATTTACCTATTTTGTCAACTTTTATTTCTCCTGTTTGATTTTTTACAATACGTATAAGCTCATTTTTAGGCTTTTGCTCTCCACATCCAATGCAAGTACGAGTAGGTATCTTTTTCAAAATGTTCACTTCCTTTTTTATTCTTCTACTTCTTCTGTTTCTTCTTGTTGCTTAGCTAGCATTTCTCTAAATTGAGTTTCACTCTTGATGTCTATTTTCCAGCCTGTTAATCTTGCTGCTAATCTAGCATTTTGACCAGATTTACCTATTGCTAATGATAATTGATCATCTGGTACAATTACTTGTGCAAATTTTTCTTCTTCATGTGCATCAACTGCCATAACTTGTGCTGGTAATAATGCTGCTGAAATGTATATTGCTGGATCTGCGTTCCACTCAATAACATCAATTTTTTCTCCATTTAGTTCATTTATAATGTTTTGAATACGAATTCCTTTTTGACCAACACATGAACCAACTGGATCAATATTTTCATTTGGTGAATATACTGCAACTTTGCTTCTATTTCCTGCATCTCTTGATACACTTTTTATCTCAATAACTCCTTCATAAATTTCAGGAATTTCAAGTTCAAATAATTTTCTAACAAAATCACTGCAAGCTCTTGAAACAGTAACTTGAGGAGCACCTTTTAATCCTTTTTCTACATTCATAACATAGGCTCTAATTTTGTCATTTACATGATAATGTTCAGTTGGAATTTGCTCTTTTGCTGGCATAACAGCTTCTAATTTTCCTAAATCTAATACAACTATATTTCCATCTGCCTTTTGAACTATACCAGAAACTATTTCTCCTTTTCTTTCATTGAACTCGTCAAATACTAAGTTTCTAGATTCTTCTCTAATTTTTTGTACTATAATTTGTTTTGCAGTTTGAGCGGCAATTCTACCAAAGTTCTTTGGCATAAGCTCTATTTCTGCTTTATCTCCAACTAATAATTTGCTATCTATATTTTTAGCATCTGCTAATAAAATTTGTGTATTAGGATTTTCAACTTCTTCTACTACATCTTTTACAGCATATATGTGTATTTCACCTGTTTGTCCGTCCATAGTTACTTTAACATTTTCTTCTGAGTCAAAGTTTCTTTTATATGCTGTTACTAAAGCTGTTTCTATTGATTCTAATATTGCTTCTTTTTTTATTCCTTTATCTTTTTCAAGCTCCTCTAATGCCATCATTAGTTCTGTGCTGTCAATTGCAAGTACACTTACTTTCTTTTTCATTTTTTTAAATTCCTCCCTTATTACCAATTAAATTTTATTTTTATATTTGATATGTTTTTTCGTTCAATTGTTATTTCTTCTTGTTCTATTTCTAATGTTATATTTTCCTTATTAAAACTTTTTAAAATTCCTGAAATATTTTTGATAGTGTTTTTATTACCTTTTTTCTTTTTTTCAGTAGTTTCTTCTGGTTTTAATGATATTGGACTATATAGGCTAACTTCAACTTCTTGACCTATACTTGCTTCAAAGTGTTTATCTTTTCTTAATCTTCTTTCAACTCCTGGTGAAGAAACTTCTAAAAAGTATTGGTCTTTTATATAGTTTGCTTCGTCTAATATAGGGTTTATTGCATCATTTACTTTTTCACAATCATCTAGGCTAATTCCTTCAGGTGTATCTATAAAGATACGTAAATAATAGTCTTGTGCTTCTTTTTCGTAAATAACGTCATATAGCTCATAGCCTAATTCTTCAACTGTTTTACCAATTAAAGCCTCTATTTTTTCTTCCATTACATAATCTCCTTCTTCATGATAGAAGAGTGGGATTTGTTCCCACTCTTCTAGTAATTTGTTATGCAGTTATTATTATACCCTACTTTTCCAATAATTGCAAGTGTTTTTGCAAAAATCATTTGACAAATTTGTATTATGCTCATTCTTTGATGCGCTAAAGTACGTGTTAAGCACATTAGTGCTAAC
>ULQC01101066.1_pt1 | contig 21108 bp, 23 predicted proteins | sample 1954091 | NCBI WGS metagenome assembly ULQC01 (sample SAMEA4835645, study PRJEB28245) | human gut metagenome | biome: gut microbiome; material: fecal sample | place: Denmark | collected 2008
AAGGGAAGAGGAGAAGGGCAACAGATGAGGAGCCGCGCCCACGTGTAAAGAATTTTTTCACCCGTCCATATATAGGACGAACCCCGCCCCGCTACACCCCGAAGGACACGCCCGCCGCCTGCATCCTGCACCGCTCCAGCGTCCTTTTTCCGCTCGTCTTGCGTCCCGTGCTGACCGCCTGCAATTCTGCTTTTGGAGAGTTTGCAGAACCCGACGCCCAGAACGCCCGACAACAGACGCAACGAACGCCCGCCCGCCTGCACCATGCCCACCAGTGGACGGGGGAGCCTTTACATTTTCAGCCCGCCGCCATTTCTGACGAAATGACTCAGTACCTCTACTCTATCGCCTCTACGCATTTTTCCTCATTTTTCCCTCGGTAATGATCTCGGCCTTAGCACGTCAATAAATGATTTAACCCGTTCCCTAATAATTCGGAATTATCCCTCAAAAATACGTCTGCCGACGAATATTACACAAAAATTCAAACGTTTATTGACGACCTCTTGACCGAAAGGAACAAATAAAACTAAATCTTCCGTTGACTTTTCCCCGTTTCTGTGGTAGAATAATTTAAGGAAGACAGCGATTACAAACGTTCAATAGCAACGTAGAAAACGAGGTGGATTATGGACGTTCAACTTTCTTTCTTTGATCCGCACACGAACACCGTACCGCATATGGAATGCAAAATTATCCCGATGCCTGGTGTTCCTGTTGCTGAACAACCTCCCCGTAAGACGAACTACCGTAAGGGAGAAGAGCAGACCGTATTCCCGATCAAGTCTCGTGACCAGCTTACCGCTATGGCGTCCTGGTTGCGGGCCAACGCAGATCCTAAGTATCTGCTTGCCTTTACGCTCGGAATCAACCTAGGACTTAGAGCTAACGAGCTGCTGGAACTCAAGCGCTCTGACATCTTCTTCCCGGACGGGAGGATTCGGTACATTGTTGGAGACTACACGGATACTACGGATCGTATCTCAGTTTTCCAGGATAAAGTAGACAAGCGACGTGGGCTTTACCTCAATGAATCTTGCGTTCACGCCATCCAGTGGTATTACGAGGATACTGGCAACAACTATTCTGACCGCTATATCTTTTCTTCCCGTGAAGGTGGACACATCGAAGTTGACACCTTACGGAAGATCCTCAAGCGCGCTGCTAAGGCTTGCGGCGTCAAACAGAACATCGGGACACATACGTTACGGAAGACATTTGGATACTTCCATTACCAGAGCAACCACGATATTGTGTTCCTCCAGCGGCTCTTCGGCCATTCCAGCGCTTTGATTACTATGCGGTACATTGGGATTGCCGATGAAGAGGAAAAGCGAGCTTACCACAAAGTCTCCATTGATCTGATTAACGATATTTAATTTTTCTGATTGTCGCGTCGCAATCTATCAGAAGACATCAGACTTACCAGGTGTGAAAGACTCTAAAGCACGCTGCCGGCTTTGTGCCCGCACCAGGCTTCTTGGTTAAGCCGCTACGAAGTCTACCGTATACCTAAAGCAAAATGGATAGTAAGGCTTTCCACCTATTCCGCGAGCGAAGCGAGCGGCTTAACGTGCAACCTCAATTTTCAAAAAACACGATTTTCATAACTTTTTAGCCCACTTTGAGCGTAGCGAATATACCCCTTTCCCCTCTAAGGGGCGGTTTTGAAAAACCCAGTGTTTTCAAGGCTTTGAGGAGTGTCAAAACGCAATTTTATCACTTCCAAAGTGATAAACGCATTTTCCGATTCTGAACTTTTGAACTTTTTTCGCATTTTAGGAGGAGCGGCATGGACAAGATTTGTGACTACGATGAGGCGTTTACACGCCGCGAAATGTATGAGGAAACCGGGCGCTGCTTAGATTGCCTGGCTAACCCTAACTGCCCGATGCACATTAAGGCTCTCCTGGAGCATTATGGCCTATGGCACAAGAAGGGAGGCTGGTAACAATGTCGGTTATGCGTGAAGCAGCACAACTGCAAGAGTCTTATCAAGCGCTGGTCGATGAAAAGCGGTTGAGTAAGCGGGCGATGTGCAGCCTGTGTATCCCATTTAGAGACAAGTACGGGCTGACAGATCTACAAACGCTTAGGATCGCCCGCAAGGAAATGGAGCTGTCGGAGATGGTTGATTTGCTGGAGGGAGGTGGCGATGGTGGGCAAACATAATTGTGAAAACTGTATTCACAAAGTAGTGTGTGCTCTTTGGGAGATTCAAAATGAACTTTGCTACTGCAAGTGTGTACATTATCATCCCGCATTTACATTGTCGAATGATCCGCTGACGTGGGAAGAGTTAAAAGCTGAAACAAAAATCAATCCGGTTTATAGCATAAAATATGGCTGGATATTCCCAAGTACTGTTAAAGACGAACCGTACAAACAAATATGGTTCTTTACATCAAAAGGATTTGCTCAGACGGAGTTGTTTTACCGCGATACATTTTATCGCCGCCTGCCAGAGGAGAATAATAATGGGTGAATGCTGTCAATGCAAATACTGGGATAATAGCCAGTGGATAATGAATAAGTACGGAGAGGGATGCGGGCAGTGCCAGATGGATGGGCAAATTAGGTTTTGTTCGCACAAATGCCCATTTGCAAGCCCGTTAGAGGAAAAGACAAAATGAAAGTACCAGAATATATCCGACGCAAGATGCACAGGGCTGCAAATCTGCACGCGGAGGCATCGGTGCTCACGAGACAGATTGATGAATGGTTTGAACGCAGAGGTTATTCCATGGAAGACTTACGCTGCGGGGACGGGTTTAGTCTTGAGGAATTAGATTACGGAAATGATGTTACAGATGCGTTTTGTGCTCGAATTGAATCTGGGGAGTTTTTAGATCATCAGAGAAGAGGTGAAGAGCTGATATGAAGCGGTTGACCAAGAGGATTGGCGATCATTACACTTATTATGACTGCAATATTCTGTGCGACCAGTGTTTTGGGGGCTGTAAGGTATCCCAGGAAATTATTGATCGGCTGGGCGCTTTGGAGGACATTTTAGAGAATAGCTACGAACTGAGTAGGCCGATAGAGACGCCCCAGAATGGCCGCAAGATAACGGAAATAAAAGATTACATAGAACGAGAAGTTGTTCTAAAATATCTTAAAAGCAGAAAAGCGCACTTTGTGGATGACATTGGGAAGGGGTGGGGTGCAGGTATAGACGCAGCTATTGAAGGGATTGAAAATCTGCCCGCTGCCGACGTTGCCCCGGTGAGGCGTGGGAGATGGAATGTTGTTGAGGCTTTATCAGATGACATTCAAACCGCTGGGGAGTGTAATATTTGCGGGGAAAATATCAGTTGGTTTGGTAAACTTCCAAATTACTGCCCCAACTGTGGCGCTCGCATGGACAAGGAGGACGAGCATGGAACTGATTGACAGACGCGCTCTTCCTTGGGAACAACAGGAACTTGACCAGGATGGAAACTGGACATTAAAAGCAGAATACATAGACAGCGCCCCAACCATCTCCGCCGTGCCGGTGGTCAGGTGCCGGGAGTGCAAGTATCACAAACCGATTGACTATTGTACAAAGCACAAGCAAACAGGCTGGTTTAATGATGATTTTTGCAGCCGAGGCCAGCGAAAGGAGGGCGTATGAAACGACTGACAGGAAGAAAAGGTGGGTACGCATATCTCATCGGATGTATCTCTAAAGAGACTGGCGAAGAAATTTGAAAGGAGAGTATATTTATGGCTCGACTATATAAGCTCACATTGTATGTGTGTGATTTGGAAGATAATCTTTCTCTGGGTGAGATAAAGGATGTGATTCGTCAAGATGCGCTTGACGGGATCTCTACATCATGCGTTACTCATTTTTCCAATGAAAAGATTGGCCCGGAGATTGATTGGGACGATAACATTGACTTGAACAGAGTAGATTCCACAACGGAGCAGTGGGAACGTTATTTTCAATCTGAGCAAGATGAAGTTCCAGAACATAGAAGATTGGAGTTTGGCTAATTTATTTATCAATAGAAACAAAGAAAACTAATTATAAGAAGGTGATGTTATGGTTTCTGAAGACGAAGTTAATCTACTTAGATTTGAGAATATTGCCTTGAAAGATGAACTGCGTACTTATCGGGATGCCGCCCGTCTTTATGGGATTGACCCTGAGACAATGCTAACGTTGGCTAAGAGTCAAATCAAAACCTGTGCTGATAATATTCGATTGGTTGAGAAAATGCAGGAAGTGTTGTCTCTCTTCAAATATATCCCGCAAGATCTGACGGAGCAGGATGTCTCATGTGCCATTACTTGTTATGACGGGAATAACGAAATGCCATATTGTGATCTGGTTTATGCCGGGTTGAGCGTGTTGCAAAAATATTTGAAGAAAAGGAGTGAGTATGATGAATGGAGAAAAGGTAATCTGCCGGAGGGTTTCTGAAGGAGTGTATCTAAGTATTCCTCAGACCTTCAATCTGGATCAAATCGCAGAATCCGGCCAGTGCTTTCGCATGACGCCAATTCAAGACGGGGGATATATAGTTGTCAATGGCGTTCATGTAGTGAAGATTACACCGCATGAGAGCTGCGGTTATGTTTTTCACTGTAGCTTTGATGAGTTTAGGGATATTTGGATTCCCTATTTCGACCTTCGCGTGGATTATGCGAAGTATCAAAAGAAAATGGCCGAAGATCCGTTTTTGCAGAAAGCAATCGAAATGGGCGGCGGGATTAGAATTTTGAAACAGGATTTATGGGAAACAGTAGTTACATTTGTGATTTCCCAACGGAACAATATTCCACGCATTCATAAGTCCGTAGAAACTCTGTGTCGTTTGTTTGGGACTCCGTTGGACACGATTGATGGACAGACGTTTTATTCTTTTCCTACGCCAGAACAACTAAGAGGTCAGGACTTGTCTGCAGTCTCACTTGGATATCGGGAAAAGTATGTAAGCGATCTGGCAGAGTATGATACGGAGTTCTGGGAGCAGCTTGCCACACTGGATGATGATACGGCCAGAAAAACTCTAATTGCTCTTAAAGGTGTTGGAGAAAAAGTAGCAAATTGTATTATGCTGTTTGGACTGCACCGCATGAGCAGTTATCCGAGAGATGTGTGGATCAACCGAATGATTGATGACATCTATAATGGGAATTTCGATGTTACTCCGTATGCGGAGTTTGCCGGCTATGTTCAACAACTTCAATTCTTCTGCTATCGGAAGACAGCAAAGGAGGAAAGCGCGTGATCGTTAAGGTTTGCGACACGATTATGGGTGCCGGCAAAACAGAAAGTGCTATTACCCTTATGAATCAAGATAAAGAAAGCCGGTATGTATTTATTACACCGTATCTTGATGAGGTGGAGCGAATCAAACGTAGCTGCGTTGGAAGGAACTTCAAAGATCCTCAAAGCAAAGGGAGGGGGAAGCTTGACGATCTTCACCGTTTGCTTTCGATGAGAGATAACATCGCCAGTACACACGCATTATTTGAGTCTTATAATAGTGAGACTATTTCCCTTATTAGCTCTGGAAGATATAAGTTAATTTTGGATGAAGTGTTTCAAGCCGTACAAACTATCCCGATTTCTACAAAAGATCTGCAGATGCTGAAACGGGAAATGATTGAGGTTGACTCCACTTATCGTGTTCACTGGATAAATGAGGATTACGAAGGGAGATTTGAAGACCTAAGAGATATGTGTATGACAGGCAACGTTATTTTGTATAATGACTGCCTGCTGCTCTGGAAGTTCCCTATTGAAGTCTTTCGGTCTTTTGACGAAATCATAATCCTTACCTATATGTTTGATGCGCAAGTTCAGAAGTATTATTTCGATATCAACAATATTGAGGTGCAGCGAATTGGTACTGCATATGAAAATGGAGCATACCACTTTTGTGATACGCCCCACATTCCAGACTATGTAAAGGATCTCCCGAAGAAAATTCATATTGTTGATGACGAAAAACTTAATAGCATTGGAGAGGCTTGGTCAAGTTTCTCAGTCTCATGGTATAACAAGGCAAAAGAAGCAAAAGGGCAACCTTTGATCAGACAGCTCCGAAACAATCTGAACAACTTATTTAGAAATAAGTTTAACTCAACATCCGATCAAAACTTATGGACAACGTTTAAGGATTTTCAATCACTGCTAAAAGGTAAAGGGTATACGAAAGGCTTTTTGTCGTGCAATGTGCGTGCAACAAATGCCTATCGTCGTAGGGATTGCCTAGCCTATTGTGTCAACATTTATTATAACCCGCTGCTGAAGAATTATTTTCAAGAACAAGGGGTTGAAGTGCGTGAAGATATGTACGCATTAAGCGAAATGATTCAGTGGGTTTGGAGATCTGCCATTCGTGATGGGAAGGATATCTGGATTTACATTCCCAGTAGACGTATGCGAGAGCTATTTCAGAACTGGCTGGATAGCATCGCTCATGATAGTAAATTAAACTAATTGCGGCGTCAACGATTTATTTGATCATATAAGTAGCGTGAGGTTTAAGAGAGCTGACGCGGCGGTGTGTAGCGAAAGGAGGCTTGTAATGAACGCCGCATTTGATTGTATTTGGTATGACCAATGTGGGTCGGAATGCCAGGGAAAGTGTGAGTATTATTCCCCGGCTGACACCGCAATGGAAGACGAAACATTCTATATGGAAGTTTTGAAAGAAAACGCGCAGGAATACGAAAAGAGCATTCAAGATTTCTCAGATGGGAGTGATATCGGTTGAATAGAGAAAACCGTAGAGCTTTGAAAAAGAAGCTTAAAGATAAAAGTTCCCGTACACGTGCTGCGAATTATCTGGGGAGTCTTGGAGACAAGATCAATGATGTTATTCATGATGGGGATTTGGTTATTTTGAATGTAGCCCAGATCATGGCGCGTAAGGACTATTCTTGTAAGCAAAAAGAGTACCGTGAGTTTGTAGAGCAGAGCCGGGACGTAGTTTTTGTAGCCCATCCTTATCATGAGCGGCCTGATGGTTTCTCAGCGCTGGTTGAATTGGATGGTGTTGAGAAATGGCTGTTTTGGTATGGAGATCTTATGAAGGTAGAAACTGTTCAGGCCGAGGAGGGTGAATAAACTTTGGGTAACTCAGTCTATATTGTTTCTGCTGACGCCAAAGATCTGTTTTTGGCAAACTATTCAAGTCCCAGCAGCAAAGAGTATACGGTAAAACTATCTGGAACAGATCAAAACGACCAGTTTAATACAAGAAGATTTGTAAACACTTTGGATTATAGTTTGGATGTTATCAAGCTAAGAGAAGTTTATGAAAAAGTCTATCGCCGTATGGATTTTACTTTCAGCAAGTGTGGAAAAGAATATTGTCGGCGCGTAATTAACGTGACGTTCAAATATAGCATTAAAGAGTTTAACCATTTTTTTGATAACGTCTATATTAAGTATGGATATTTGCCACAGGATGTACAGTTGGTTGATAATGTCTGTATGAAAGATGGTGAGTTGATTGCCGTAAGAGTTGGTTCTCCGGTTGAAAATCCGTTATCTCCTTCAGAACTGGGAAGCCTTTTCATGTTTGATGATGGAGTTTATCGGCTGGGGAAAAATATGCGGGTGATACTGACGGTTGCCCAGCTTCGCAGCCGGCTTTACCAAGATGGGTTTGTTTGTGACGGTATTAAATTTCAGCGCTTCAAACGTTCCAGCGGAAGCAGCAGAGTGGGTAAGTGTTTGTTTATCGATGAGCGCCTATATCCTAGAATGCACAAATGGGAGCTTTGTGGCCTTAAAGTTAAGGAAGGGCAGGAGATTGATCTTGCTGCTTTGGAGGCATATATTGCACTTACTCTCAGCAGTATTGTAGGGACAATTCCTCTGCGGCCCGAGAACTTTTTGGTAATCGATGATTATAAGAGTATATTCAAAGATCGGGTTGTAGCGACGCGGCTTGGAAAAGATAATTGGCTTTCTTCAAAAGCGGAAGAAGTAAAGATTGAAAACAGCATTTGGGATGGGCAGTCCCTTATTGATAAAAGTGCAATGGGTGAATGGCAGGACTACGGAATGATTCTCTTGCGAAATCGGTTTTTTAAGTCTGCCTGTTTCAATACAAACATCCAAAAATTCTTCCAAGATCACGGTATCACAGATATTTCTCAACTCTCGGGATTTACTCTGGCGCAAGATATTTCTGACATTAAGATTATTACTACTCCGAGCAGTATCAAATATGTGAAGTTCGGCACGCTGGAGCAGTGGTTAAGACTGTTGGATGAAGACGGAAGTTTTGGAGTTGTAAAGCATGAGAAACCTACACACTTTTTTGGCGGACGTATGGTTCAGATCCATTATCAGCTTTTGAACACACTCCAGCTATCTCAAGAAGATGTCAACCATTTGATTAAGCCGTCACTGGATTATCTTCGCCTAATTCAAACTGATCCGGCTGTATTACGATACCACATCAAATATATGGGCGGCGGCGAGGAGATTGATGGGGATGGGGTAACTACAACAAACGATGTGGTTTATCAAATGCTGGGTGTTACAGACAAATTTGCTCAGACCAAGCTGTATCATAATTTCAAAAATGATATTTCTAAATCGTTCAAAAAAGAACTTGCTCGTGGTCATATTTTGGTGAACGGTAATTATTCAACCTTGCTGGGCAATCCTATTGAGATGCTTTATTCCGCAATCGGGCAGTTTGATGGCAAAAGTAAAATCGGAATTGGAAATATTTTTTCCAAACAGTTTGGGTTTGACCAGACTATTTTGGGATCTCGCAGCCCTCATGTTACGATGGGTAATGTTTTATTGGCAAAGAACACTGACAATGTGGAGATCCAGCAGTATGTAAATGCGACGAAGGAAATTGTATGTGTCAACAGTATTGATGAAAACATCTTGTTCCGTCTTTCTGGAGCAGATTTCGATTCTGATACTATGTTGTTGACAGACAATCCTATTCTGATCCAGGCGGCACAACAGAATTATCATAGGTTTCTTGTCCCCACCAGTATGGTAGATGCTAAGAAGATTGTACGTCATTATACCAGGCTTGACCAGGCTGATCTTGATATTAAAACGTCGGTCAATAAGATTGGAGAGATCGTAAACCTTTCTCAGGAGCTGAACACAAAGCTGTGGGATGCTTTGAATAGTGGCGCGGATTTTTCAAAGTACGAGGAACTTTATTGCGAAATTGCCCAACTGGACGTTTTGAGCAATATCGAAATTGATAAGGCGAAGCGCGAATATGCGGTTGATAGTGTCGCTGAAATTAAACGGTTAAGAAAGAAATATGAAATTCGGGATGATACTGGCCGGCAGGTAAAGCCTAACTTCTTTGGAAAAATCGCTCGAATGAAAGGATATTATGATAGCGGGAGTAAAAACTATCGTTTCCATGATACAACTATGGACTTTTTGCAGCACAGTCTAAACGCCTACCGTACCAACTATACCTACCAATCATTCATCCCATTCTCTGGCCTTTTAGTGAATGACGCATATTTGCAAAAATCGGTGAGCTATTCGCAAGTAGATCGGATTTTGGGGTTTGTACGCGAGATGCGTGCGAAGATTCGGGCCGTATGGGATGGAACCGATGAAAACCTGGATAATTACGGAAAGGCTATCTTAGTACATGAGATTCGGCAGGAGTATATCAGCTATATCAAGTCGCTAAAGATTAGCCCCCATACTGTGTATCGGCTAATGCTTGCGATTGAAGAACCTCAGAACAAAGATATCTCCCGCACTTTATTTTACACACTATTTTCTGCGCCTAATCAGTGTTTTCTGGATTTGATAGAGCAAAGTAAAACGCCGATTTCTACACTGGTTGAAGTGGCCGACGATGACTGGAATATAGAGATTTACGGGTTCCATTTCCGAAAGTGTGTGGAATTACAGACAAATAAATGCCCCATTTGTTGTTGAAAATATACAAAATATCAACGATAATGGTCGAATAATTCTGAAATCACCTTGGGAACTTTCGTTTATTGACGAAGGTTCCCAAGCCTTGAATTTGGTGTATTTTTGAGGGAGTACCCTCAAATTTTCAATGAAAAGGATGGTTCTTGTGATTTCCATTAACAAGGAAGAAAAAGATGCGCTGGTTAAAGCATTTCCTCCCAATCGATATCCACACTATTATTGCTATCCTCGCACAATGAAACAGGATTCAAAGAGGGGACATTATTTTTGTGTAGAGTCCCCAGAGATCCTTGCGAAGCTACAAGAGATTCGTCGCAGCAAGGTCATTGAGGAACATTGTTAAAATGGCCGAGCAGGAAAAGCGGGAGGTTTATAGCAGCGCAATGATCGATTGTTCTGATATGACGTTGACAGAATATCATAACGACGGTCTAAAAGTTTACGATATCAATGAAATTTTAAGGCGTTGGGAAAATGTGCCCGATCTTATAATTGAAATTAGGCAGCGTGTCCCGTTGCCGAGTATTGAGGGGTGAAGACTTTCGTGAATCCAAGATATGAACGTAGAGAAGGTGAGGAGTCATATGAATATGGTCTTCGCCTGATCGAAACAAAAATTGAGCAAAAGCCAGATGATTTGGACTGGGAAGACATTATCGAAGCGACTGGGATTGACTGTCATAGGGATAGTCTAAGGAAAGCAGCTTCCGTTACTCCGTATTCTGGGTATGCTGTCGCGCAATATTTCAAAAAGAAATATGCGTTGCAAGATGCCACGGAGCAGAACGAGTACATGGATGAATTAGATTTCAAAATTGCTGAAATGCGAAAAGAGGCCAAGCGGTTTTACGATCAGCGCCGGGAGTTTAATAAGATGGTTGATCGTATTGGCCGTTCGGAAAATTTGGAAGATAGGTTGATTGAGGCTGCGCATGAGTTAAATAAGGTATTGCCTTTAACGATTAACAAGTCTAGCGATTTTATGACCGACAATTCTGAGGCAGTTATCGTGTTTGCCGACTGGCACTATGGTATGGTAACGGATAACATTTGGGATAGATATGATACTCAGGTTTGTCGATATCGTGTGACTAAATTAGTTGAACGGGCAATCGAGCGCATTAGACTTCACAAGTGTCAGAAGCTTCATGTCGTACTATTAGGGGACGCAGCTCATGGTTCAATTCATACAAGTGCGCGTGTTGCATCAGAAGAGTTGACGTGCGACCAGATCATGCAGGTTTCAGAAATTATGGCTCAGGCAATTAGCGCTTTGGCAGATGAAGTTAAACAAACTGTTGTCCATGCAACATATGGGAATCATCTAAGAACGGTTCAAAATAAAAATGACAGCATCCATGCCGACAATATGGAGAAGTTGATCCCGTGGTGGTTGGAGCAGCGTCTACAGTCTCGTGGAGATATTGTATTTCCAGAATCTGAGTACTATGAGTTTCTTTATTTCTCAGTATGCGGATATAATATTTGTGCAGCGCATGGTGATTTAGACAGGGTGAAAAATGCAGGCAAAACATTACATACTTTATTTGCGAAGAAATATTCTAGCGATATTGATTATGTAATTTTGGCTGATAAACACCATAAAGAGGAGTTTGAAGAGCTGGGAATTGAGAGTATGATTGCACCATGTTTGTGTGGTACAGATGATTATGCCAATGGAAAGCGTTTGTATTCAACGCCGGCGCAGTTGATGATGGTGTTTCGCCCTGGCGTCGGTGCCGACGCCTATTATCAGATTAAGTTAAACTAGGGAGTGAAACAATGGTTAAGGCCGATATCGTATCTGCTCTGTGTGAGAAAGGCTACTATAAGAGTGAGTCTAACACAGTAGTGGATGAGGTTCTCCAAATTATTCGAGATGCCTTGATCCGTGGGGAATCTGTGCAGCTTCGCGGATTCGGTACTTTTGAGGTAAAACTCAGAAAAGGGCGTAAGAGCAAGAATATTTCCACAGGGGAGCTTCGTGTTTCAAGTGATCGTAAGGTTCCTGTATTTCGTGCCAGTAGTAGTCTGAAAGAAGATGTTCGTACTGGTGCAGGTGGAGGAGAATAAAAAATGAGATTATTTTCTTTGTTGCTATTGACATCTGAATACTGGTGTGGTATTATAAGAGCGTAGCAACAAAGAAAACTAATCAGAACGGGGCCGTAGCTCAGTTGGGAGAGCGCTTGACTGTTAATCAAGATGTCGCAGGTTCAAGTCCTGCCGGGTCAGCCATATTGCGGGATGTTAGCAGTGGTAGCTTGCCAGCCTCATGAGCTGGAGGTCGTAGGTTCGAGTCCTACTCCCGCAACCATGCCCGTCCTACGAACAGAGCGGAGACTGTAAACTGAATAGGAAATTGAAACCATGTGTTTGGCAACATGACTTTTGCTGGCTTTGGAGTAAAGCTGGACGCGCCCCAACAGCGTAGAGTTGGAGGCATGGCCGATGCCTTGAATCGGTCAGTATGCTCGGTTAGCTCAGTTGGTTAGAGCGCCTGCCTTACAAGCAGGAGGTCACAGGTTCGATTCCTGTACGGAGCACCATGTGTAGGTATGGTGTTTAACGGTTAGCATATCGGTCTTCCAAACCGAGGGTACGGGTTCAAATCCCGTTATCTACTCCATTTTAATATGCGGGTATGGCGGAATTGGCAGACGCGCCAGACTTAGGATCTGGTGGGTTATCCCCGTGCAGGTTCGATCCCTGTTGCCCGTACCAATGGAGCGCTTACAGCAATTCTTATTGTATGGAATCAACTTTTAATTGATCAAACCTAAAATAAGGCGCTCTGGGTATAAGCTGGCGTGGCGGAATTGGCAGACGCGACGGACTCAAAATCCGTTGGTAGCGATACCGTGTGGGTTCAAGTCCCACCGCCAGTACCAAATGGCAGTATGACTGGAGACGGTTCCAGCACGGCCTCATAAGTCGTAAGACGCAGGTTCGAGTCCTGCTGCTGCCACCACGGCTCTCTCATTTTATTGAGCGAAACGACATAGATATGGCGATGGCCTTATGAGCGAGGCGTTAATCAGTGGGGCTGGCATCCATTATCGTCGAAGCCAGTTGCGATGCCGTAGCCAAGTGGTAAGGCTCTGGGCTGCAACCCCAGGATCATAGGTTCAAATCCTATCGGCGTCTCCAAATGCGCCAGTAGCTCAATCGGATAGAGCACGGGATTTCTAATCCTGTTGTTGGGGGTTCAAGTCCTCTTTGGCGTACCATCCGTATGGTAGTAAAAGTACGATCAATAAAATAACTACACTCGTTTGTTTCTGCCATAAAGGGCTGGATGGTATGGTCTGGTCAGCGAGAGTTCCTGCTTGGAGAATCGGGAGTGCAGGTGCGGAAAAAAATAAAACCCCGCCTTGCGGCGGGGTGAGAGGGTTAAAGCTTAACGCCGAGTTTTTCAGCCATTTCTTCAGGAGTCATATTTGCGGAAGCTTCTTCAATAATTTTTTTCATTTTTGCGGGGCGAAGAAGTTCCTGTTTCTTAGCTTCAAGAGCAGCGATTTTTGCGTCGATTTCTGCAATTCGATCTTCAACAGTGCGGCGTGCGCGTTTCGCTTTTTCTTCTGCCATAATACAATGCCTCCAATCAATTTGGTAATTACATTTATACCACAAGTTAAGGGAAAATGCAACATCAGAAAAGAAAATATTGGGGTGTAGCCAAGTGGTAAGGCATGGGACTTTGACTCCCACATTCGCAGGTTCGAGTCCTGCCACCCCAGCCATTAAACAACAAATGCGGTGGCGGAATAGACAGAACCCCACGGATCGAAAGATCGTCTAAACCAGCTTGGGGGTTATCTGGTAAAGCCTAATGCTGGATAGGCAATAGTAGACGCAGTACATAAATGGCAATAACGTGGAGGGCTAGAAGGACGCCTTTCTAGTATCGGATGACCTCTCCCATGTGAGGTGCAAATCCTCACCCGCATTTTTTATATATGCTCCCGTCCTCTAACTGGAATAGGAGGCTGGCCTCTCAAGCCGGTAATACGAGTTCGAGTCTCGTCGGGAGTACCAAATGGTGCCGTGGACGAATTGGTAGAGTTGCTGGCCTTTCAAGCCGGAGTTTGCGGGTTCAATCCCCGCCGGCATCACCAGAAAAGAGGATCGCATATGGGTAGAAGATCTAATGATGCGCAAGTTAAAATTGTGAAGAAGATACCTTCAACTGAAAACGGGCCAGGTGTACATTGTACTACTTCCTCTGGGCAGATATATATTATATCTCAGTGCTTAGAGAAGGGACGATTTACATTATGGCGTAAGGTCGAAGATGGGTTTGCTCAGATAGCGATTGCAAAATCTCCATTGGATCTTGATGATAAGATTCCGTGGAAAGATTAAATGGTGTGTTAGTTCAGAAGAGTAGAACGCCGGCCTGTCACGCCGGAGGTCACGGGTTCAAGTCCCGTACACATCGCCATATAGGGGTTTGGTGTAATTGGCAGCATGACGGTCTCCAAAATCGTTGGTGAGGGTTCAAATCCTTCAACCCCTGCCATGCTGATGTAGCTCAGATGGTAGAGCGATTGTTTCGTAAGCAATATGTCCAGAGTTCGATTCTCTGCATCAGCTCCATTTGCTGGTATAGCTCAGTTGGTAGAGCGACGGATTTGTAATCCGTAGGTCGTCGGTTCGACCCCGGCTACCAGCTCCATTCACAAGATATGTAGTTTGGAAACTACACTAAATATAGGAGTTTTAATAGAAATCAATGAAGGTTGATACAAATAAGGATCGTGGAAGAGCCGGGATGAGCTTAGCGATTGCATATTTTGGATCAAATGGCTATACGGTATCTCTCCCAATGAATGATACGCAGTGGTATGATCTTATTGTAGAGAAAGATGGGATTATACAAACAGTGCAATGTAAGTTCTCCTCATCGGAAAATGCAGAGGTTTCGCTTACATCTAAAGGAGGAACAAATGGATCTGTATATGATAAAGTGACAGAACATCCGTTAGATTTGTTGTTTTGTGCAGATAAAAACATGAATCTATTTGTAATCCCTATGGAGGATATCATTAAGCACGGAAATAAAAGAAGCATTGTTTTAAGAACCATCCCGAATAGTAATGGGCAGGGGATAAATACATATAAATACTTAGTCAAAATATAAATCGGTAGGTATCCAAATTGGTGAAGGAAGCGGTCTGTAAAATCGTGACATTAGAAACGCTGTTGGTTCAAGTCCAACCCTACCGACCAAATATGGCGGAGTTGACCCCAGTAGGTGCGGGGAGCAGTCTTGAAAACTGTTGGTCGTGATGAGCGGCTTGTAGGTTCGAGTCCTACCTCCGTCGCCATATGGAACGATAGCTTATGAGGTCTGAGCGGCGGTCTGAAAAACCGCAGGATGATGGATCGTTACCATCTCGTTCCACCAACCATGGACATGGTGTTCATGGGCTGACGAGCCTCCGGTGAAAGTCCGGCGCAGAAACGCGATAGACCCAACTGAGCTGCTGTGAGCAAAGCAGGCAAGCCGATCAGGAGCGCGGCGGGCTGGCATACCCCAACGGGACTTTGAGAGCCTGAGAAAGTATGCCCCTCTAAAGGTGGTCAGCAACTGAGGTAAAATAAGTGTAGTAACCGTGCAAATCGGAACGACTGGTAAATTCCATCCGTGAGAGCCGGACGTTGCTTCTACGAAAAGAAGCCTTTATGCGCCTGTAGCTCAGTTGGCAGAGCAGCGCCCTTTTAAGGCGCGGGTCGGGAGTTCGAGACTCTTCAGGCGCACCAGGACAATATTATTCTACGGAAACCTCGGAGATTATTTCTTCGAGGTTTTTCATATAAGAAGGGAGGTTGCAATAATGCCAGCGAAAAAGCCACTTATGAAGCCGGCGACACATAAAGTGGTCAAAGATGCAAAGCCGACTGAAGTGGAGCCGCGTGTAGTTAGTGATGAGCAGTATCGCTGTACTTGTTGCGGCCATAAGTATAAAAAGCAAGAGGGAAACTTCGGGCGATCTAAGTCTCCTATTTATAAGGGGAACAACGGCTTTCTATCAATCTGTCGGAATTGTATTGCTGAAATATACGAACAGTACGTAAAGTTTTATGATGGGGATGAAGATGAAGCTGCGGAGCGGATCTGCCAGATTACAGATATGTATTTTGACGCAGATATTTGGGCGTCATCTCGAAAGATTAGTGAAAGTCGAAATGGAAAGAGCCGGAACCGAATTAGTACCTATATTTCTAGGTTGAACTTGAACCAGGTTTCAGGAGCTACAACTTATTCAGATACATTGGTGCGTAGATGGGAGGCGGATGTTGAAAATGCTACTACTGTTGAGGAGGTAGCACAAAATGGGGACATCCAGACGCCAGAAGAAGTTGTGCGGAGGTTTGGCGTAGGGTTTGACGCCGGCGACTACGATTCTATGCAGTACGAGTATCAGGATTGGGTTAAGCGATACGGAGAACCGATTGATAAGCGCCAAGAAGAGCTATATGTGTCTATCTGCTTTATGAAGCTTAATCTTCGTAAGTTGCTCCAAAAAGGTGACTCCAATATCGGAACTGCTGCCAATAGTTATAAGTCACAAATCGATGCGGCAACAACTGAAATTGAAGATCGGAAAAAGAAGATGGAAGCAGAAAAGCAGCTTAGTCCGTTGGGAGAAATGATCCGAGATATTGAGGAGTATTGTCCGGCTGAATATTATAAGGACAAAAAACTGTATGCTGACTTTGATCATCTTCGTGAATATATTGAGCGCTTTATGACCAGGCCACTTCGTAATCTGTTGACGGGATCTAAAGAGTTGGATAAAGAATTTAGCTTGTCTGACGCGGAGGAATGAGTCATGGATTATGAGAAAATGATGGATGAACGTCAGAAGCACGTTCATGAACATTTCCCGGCCAACAGTAAGTTAAGTGACCCGGAGTTTGTAAAAAAACTCTTAGATTGGCTGACATTTTGGCGCAGAAATCCAAGCAGGTTTGTACAACGATACTTTGGAATTACACTATATCTTTATCAGCATATTATTTTGTATCTGATGGATATATTCCCGAGTATTTGTATTGTCGCTGCTCGTAGTGCGGCGAAATCTTTTATTATTGCAGTGTATGCTTGTAAAGAAGCAATCTTGCGCCCTGGATCATTGATTGTAGTAGCGTCAGCAACTAAAAAGCAGGCGCGACTTATTGTTTCTGAGAAAATTTCAAAAGAAATTCTACCAAGATCCCCACTATTGCAAGCAGAGATTAAAACGATTAAGGATAACCAAAATGAGATTGAAGTTAAATTTCATAATGGTAGCTCTATTATCGTACTGGTAGCAAATGATAATGCTCGTGGATACCGTGCGACTGTATTTATCTATGAAGAGTTCCGCATGATTGTGAAAAGCATTATCGATACCGTTCTTTCTCCTACTTTGTTTCAGCGGCAAATTCAATTCAGAATTAAATATCCAGATGAATACAAAGACCTTAAAGAGGAACCAAAAGAAATCTATATTAGTTCTGCATGGTATAAGTCTCACTGGATGTGGGATTATATGAAGCTTGTAACTAAGGATATGCTGAACAAAAGTAAGTCTGTCCTGCTTGGAATGGATTATAGCATCGCTTTGAAACATGAGATTAAGACGCGAGACTTCTTGATTAAAGAGAGAAGCAAACTGGATAGGGTGGCTTGGACGATTGAGTATGAAAATCAGATGGTTGCTGAAAATGCTCATGCCTACTTTACATATGATATGCTCAATAAGAATAGAGTCTTGAAACGTCCATTTTATCCAAGAAAAAATGAAGATGTGTTGTCAAAGATTAAGTCAAAACATTCTATTCCAAAACAAGCGGGTGAAATTAGAATTATCGCGTGCGATATTGCCACAGAGGGCGGTGCCGGAAACGACAACTCTGTATTTACCTGCATTCGTGCTCTGCCAGAAAGCAAAGAATATAAAGTGTCTGACACTGGCGGAGATCATATTGAAGTAAAGCAAGGATATCGAAGACAAGTATTGTATATGGAACCGCAAATGGAGTTTGAGACAATCAAACAGGCAATCCGCATCAAACAGTTGTTTACTGATTTTGATGCGGATTATTGTGTACTGGATACACGTAATGCCGGCGTTTCCATTTATGATGCTTTGGCAAAGGTTCTTTATGATGTAGACCGGAATGTTGAGTATGAACCGTGGACTTGTATGAACGATGACGGATTGAAGGGACGCATTGTAATTGCGGGCCAAAAGGAAGTTGTGTATTCAGTTAAGGCTTCCCTGGAGCTGAACAGTAAAATTGCTGTTTGTATGAGAGACAATCTCAACAACCGAATGATTGAACTTATGGTAAGCAATCAGGAGGGAGTGGAAGAGCTTCAACGTCTTTACCCAGACTATGCAACAGCAGATACAGATACTCAACTTTTCTATGAGCGTCCATTCCTTGAAACCGTGGCTTTGATCAATGAGATGATTGGACTTGAGTATACAGTACAAAACCAAACCAATCTTATTAAAATTGAAGAACGTCCCGGAGCAAGAAAAGACCGATATACTTCGGTGTCATACGGAAACTATTTTATTTCATTGCTGGAAGCGGATTTGTTTTCAGATAATTCTGGCTATGAGTATGTAACACTTGTTAATTAAAGGAGGTGAAGACAGTGGCAGAAAGATCATTTCTTTCGCGGCTTATGAATTGGGGTCGCCCTGAAATGGAAAGTGAGGCATCTGTATCTCAGATCAATGCTTCGCCCAATAGTGACAAAACTCATGAATTTAATACTTCCCTGGGCACGACATATTTGAATGTGGTCAGTTATGGAGCGAGCTGCAATGCGCCATATTCGCCAAGCGAGATTATGAATATGGCTAAAAACCCAATGCTTCATATTACTCAATTACGTCGTTGGGCGCGTTGGGCATATTATTCTAATGGTACGGTTACAACCGCCATTGATAGTCTGGTCAGTCTTCATTCCCTTGATTATGTAATTGTAGCTAAACCCAAAAAGGCTGGTATATCTCGAAAAGGATACCGCCAGAGCATGGATAAAATGGCAAGCGTACTGCGCTCTATGCGATATAAAGAAGTTATTCGAGATGGGTTGTTCCACGATGCAAATGAAGGTATGTATGTGGGATATATGGAGACAAGAACGGTTCCGGTTGATGACCGTATTGCCTTGACTGATCTTGATATTCAAAGCATTACTGAGATTAACTCTGCCGGAACGAATTGCGTCGTAATCTCTTTGCCAGTTGAATATACCAAAATTATTGGCCGCAGGAACAACTGCTACGAGGTAGCTTTTGACCTGCGGTATTTTAATGGGCTGACAGAGGAAGAGCGCAAACGTAAGCTCCAGGGGTTCCCCCGCCAAATTCAAGAAGGATGGCGGAAATATGAAAATGGGGAGTTTCCCAGTGGTGCGTGTTGGCAGCGTCTGGATTGGCACAAGACTATTGTTACCAAAATCAAAAGCGGGCAGAACGATCCGTATGGTGTTCCGTTTGCCGTGGCTGCATTGGACGATATTGATTATGCCAAGTATTTTATCAATACAAAACGTCGAGTTCTGGATACGGTAAACAATCAAATTTATTATGAGACGTTCCCAGAAGGTAAAGACAAAGGAACGTCTGCTTTGTCTCAGACACAACAGGAAAATCAGCACAATACCGTCAAGCAGGCGTTGACGCAGCGGAGCAATACGAACGGAGTATCCTTCTTTTCCTTGGCGTCAGGCACAAAAATGGATCGTCTACCAGTTGATTTGTCTTTGTTGGACGAATCAAATGAAAATGCTATCAAAGAAGATGTGAATGAGGATATCGGTGTTGCTGCTGCCGCATTGAGTGGTAGTTCTACTGGTAACTATGCTACGGCAACACTGAATATGGAGATTGTGGCGAACAATGTCTTTACCTGGATTGAGGCTTTGGTAGAAGAGCTGAACAAATGTTTGAATTATAACGTGATTCGTGATGGAAGCTATCGCATTGAGTTTAGAGTGCTGCCAGTAACATTTCTCAATCGAGAAAAACAGGTAAAGTATTTTTCTGATTTGTATGCGCGTGGAAAGGGAAGCTTGTTGGCCTGGATTGCTTCTACGGGCATTGACGCAGACGATTATCTCTCCCTTATGGATTATGAGCTGGATGAGGACTTTGAGAATAAGTACCCTGTACATAAGACTTCGTTTACTGTGACCGGAAAAGATGCGCCTGATGGAGATGTTGACCATAGCACAAACATAGATCCTCCGGTCAATGCAAGCACGGAGTCTACAAAGGCTAATAACGGCAATGCCAGCCCATCTCCGTCAGGATAAGGAGGTGAGAGGAAATGTCTGAAAGAACTTCATCCACTATTTATGAGATTTCAAGTGAAAACAGAATTGCCGGCAGACGGCCTATTAAGGTAGTTCTGCATGAGATTTTTCCTGATAACACGAGATGGCAAGAAAATGGAATCTCATGGAAAGAGGAATATGTTCGAGCCAACCTTCATTCCGTCATTGGTATGTCTATTGTGGCAGCATTTTTGACTGAAGATCGGGATGTGCCATATGACCACGGTATGACAGAAGTACGGGAAGAAGATAGGTTGCCATTGTTTGAAGATGCCACTATGGTAGGGCATTTTGACAAGGCATATATCGGAGACGTTGAAATTGAGGGTGTAACCAAGCGATGTTTGATTGCTGAGGGCACTTTGGATGAAATGCGTTATCCGAAATTTGTTGCTTGGCTTCGTGAGCACATGGCAGAGTCCACTGTTAAGGGTTCTGTAGAAATTGTTGGTAAGCCAGAGCACGATGGTTACATTATTTACTCCGACGGTTGGAAAGATGAGGGGCGTGTACCGCAGGACTACGATTATAGCGGGTATGCAATTCTTAGTGTAAAACCGGCTGATGAGGCCGCCATCGTAATGGAGTTAAATAATAAAAAAACAGATAAGGAGGATGAAACTATGGATGAGAAGACCAAGAATGAGCTGATGGCGGCGGTAGCTAGTGCTGTTTCCGAGGTCAACTCCAAATGGGAGGAGTACTGGGCCAAGGTCGATGCACTTCAAGCAGATATTAGCCAGTTGAAGGCCGACATTGCGCAAAAGGAGGCCGACATCAAGCAGCTGCAGGCAGACTACGATAAGGAGTATGCGGCAAAAGAGGCTGCGGAGCTTGGCCTTACTGAGGCGAATGCGGCCAA
>ULQC01095445.1_pt1 | contig 20537 bp, 24 predicted proteins | sample 1954091 | NCBI WGS metagenome assembly ULQC01 (sample SAMEA4835645, study PRJEB28245) | human gut metagenome | biome: gut microbiome; material: fecal sample | place: Denmark | collected 2008
CCAATTATAAGAGATATTCATATCATTATATTTTTATTGTTTCCAAAAGTGACCTGCAAAGGTAATAAGATTTTTTGGTTGGCAGGGAATTATAAATGAAGAAAATAACAAAAAGGCGATGAAGTGCTTTTCCTTCACCGCCTTTCTCCTAATATTCTATATAAATCTACAATTTATACATTCATTGCATTGGCGCCTAAAGCTCCCAATATGGCGGAAGCAACAGCTATCACTACCTTCAAAATCTTGTCCCAAACGTTCTTTTTCATAGTTTTAATCTTTCAAAATTAGTAAATACATCTTATCCTAACGGGTTCTCTCCCTGGTCACCGTCGGAACCGCCACCGGAATTACCACCATCACCGGCATCATCCTTACCGTCAGTCACCACTCCCGTCCATTTCTCAAACTCCACACCCTGGAGCAGGGCACGCGTAGTGCCGATGGCAGCCGGGCGCGTGTATTCCGGAGTAAACTGGCAGCGCAAAGCAGTCACCTGATTGGGATTCACGTCTTCAGATTTGACCACTCCCTTACCTCGCGTACGGGCCTTCATGGTGAATGTGCCCAAGCCATCCAGACGCACCGTACGGCTGTTCAGCAACTGGCTCCTCATTACCGTCATCAGGTTACGGATTACATTATGTACGTCACCCGGAGTCAGGGAAGACTTCTCGGCAATCACCTCAGCCAGCTGTTGTGCATCCACGGCTCTTCCCACTTTCTTCAAACTCAGATGCCAAAGTTTGGCACCCTCTTTTGTCGCCAGAGACGACTGTCTTGCATAATAAAATAAAGGCATAGTTTCTTTCTCCTTTTTACATTTTTAATTCAACATGGTTTTTAATCTCGTTTTGTTGATCAACAATGCAAAGGTGAGGATATATTTGCCTGCAAACAAAGAAAACAGCCTCGCTGAAGCTGTTTTCTGAGATAAGTTCATAAAGTATTGATTTACAAGCTGAAAGATTAGGCAAGCCAACTTAATCAAGATATCCTACGATGATAATTGCCTGTACTGCCATATAGGTCAAAGATACTATGACATGGGGAATCTTCAGCTCATTCGCCATAATCTGATAAGATGTTTGCGATGCGGTAGTCCGATATTCTCATGAAGCATCAGGCGGTGAATATTTGGCACGCTTGCAGAAATTGAAGAAGCAGAAGACTAGAACGGAACAGACAACGGTATAGATGAAATCCGCATTGACAAACGTATTGGCAACCGACAGCGTTGTCAAGGTCGTAGTTAAAAAAGCTGTATTTTCATCTATTATTTTACTATGGCCTCTTTTATACACTCCACGATATAATATACATCTTCATCAGTCACCCACGGCCCGGCAGGAAGGCACATACCGATTTTAAAAATAGCTTCGGATACCCCATTGATATAAGCCGGAGCATCCTTATAGACCGGCTGCTTGTGCATCGGTTTCCAAACCGGACGTGCCTCTATTTTTTTGCCAAGCATAAAAGCACGCAAAGCCTCCACATTCTCGTTGGGCTGGCAATCTGTTGTAGCACAATCTACGGCATGAATCACACCTGCAGCACCACCTACGGCAGTCCTGACAACATCCTTATAAGCATTTTCCTGCCCTTTGATGCGAAGTGAAGAATCCAGAGTGATTGTACAAAGCCAGAAATTAGAGTCATAATCAGCCGAAGGAGCTTCATGCAGCAATACCCCCTCCACATCCTTAAGCAGTTCCTTATAGAGAGCCTGCACATGTCGGTGATGTGCAATATGCTTATCGGCAACGGTCATTTGACCACGACCAATACCTGCACATATATTACTCATGCGATAGTTATACCCTATCGCCTCATGCTGGTAATAAGGATAAGCCTCACGAGCCTGCGTGGCATACCACATGATTTGATTCTTGCTTTCGGCATCTTTACAAATCAACGCACCACCGCCACTGGTAGTAATCATCTTGTTACCGTTAAAGCTCAGCACCCCGAACTTGCCGAACGTCCCCAGTACCTGTCCCTTAAAACGGGAGCCAAAACCTTCGGCAGCATCTTCCACCACTGGAATAGCATACCTATCGGCTATCTCCATGATACGTGTACAGTCATAGGGCATGCCGTACAATGCCACAGGAACAATAGCTTTTGGCTTTTTGCCAGTCTTGGCAATGCGGTCTTTGATGGCTTCTTCCAACAGTTCCGGAGACATGTTCCAAGTTTCTTTCTCAGAATCCACAAATACCGGAACAGCCCCCAGATAAGTGACCGGATGCGAAGACGCACAGAATGTGAAGCTTTGTACAATCACTTCGTCACCCTGTCCCACTCCGCAAGCCAACAGAGCCAAATGTACTGCCGCCGTACCGGCCGAAAGTGCCACCACTTCCTTGCCTTCGCCTACAAAACGTTTCAAATCCTCTTCAAAAGCATTCACATTAGGACCGAGAGGAACCACCCAGTTCGTATCGAAGGCTTCTTTTACATATTTCTGTTCAATACCCTCCTCGCTCATATGGGCAAGGCAGAGATAAATGGTTTTATCCATAAATATATATGTGATTATTTAATGATCAGACTTCGGATTCCTCACATAGTGGGGAATAAAAAGAAAGGAAACGGCTTTATAAATCTTTTCCAGATATCGGAATAATTTACTCATAAATGTTTCCATGACCGGGATACAGACTGCAATCCTTTGTTAATTCCATGATACGTTCTTTCGAGATCCGTGCATCTTCCCTATCGCTATTAGGGAATGAGGCAATGACTTTAACCCCCGGGATATATGAATCACCCGAGAAAACATTGTTCTCGACTTTATAGGTAAGGCAGCTTTTATCATGTCCGGGAGTTTCAAACACTTCCACGAAAATTCCCGGAAATATTTCCACTTTATCATTCTCATGCAAAACCGTCACATTATCCCCCATCCATATTACAGGATCATTGTGATAACGGGAAAAATTAAGTTTATCCGAACTTAGAGCCTCCTTGCCGAAAGAGGAAGTGTAAACCATGCAATCAGGATACAATCGCAATAAATCTTTTATACCATAAATATGGTCGTAATGAGTATGGGTCAGAAACAAGGCTTGTACCGTTCCGCCCTTTTCCTGAACAAACTTCCTTATAGGAGTAATATCTCCAATGTCTATCAACACATGCCCATCTTTCCCCTCAACAGACAGTATATAAGTATTGGAGGTAAAAACAGAATTGACAATCTGATGGATGTTCATTTCAGTTATGACCGTTGAAAGCCTCAGTGGTAGCATTACCTTCCTTATTGATCCCTTCTCTAACGAACACTTTCTTTATGGTTAGCAGAATAATCTTCACGTCCAGCCAGAAAGAAATATGATCCACGTACCACACATCCAGTTCAAACTTACGTTTCCAACTGATATCATTCCGTCCGTTTACCTGTGCCCACCCCGTAATTCCCGGACGTACTTCATGGCGACGGAACTGTTTCTCTGAATATAAAGGAAGATACTTCGGCAATAAAGGACGGGGGCCAACCAATGCCATATCCCCCTTTAATACATTAATTAATTGTGGCAATTCATCTATGGAAAGAGAACGGACGATTTTACCAATCTTTGTCAGGCGTTCAGCATCCGGCAACAAGTTTCCTCCAGAATCCCGCTCATCTGTCATTGTCTTAAACTTTATGGCTTTGAATATCCGGGCATTTTTTCCAGGGCGATCCTGGGTGAAGAAGACTCCGGCACCCTTATTGGTGAAATGGAGGAAAATTATCAGAAGAAGTAATATGGGCCAGATAACTGCCAAAACACAGAAAGCAACAATAAAATCAATCGCACGTTTTAATCCGTTCTTATACATAATCTACAGTTCAATTAACGGTTGTTTATTCCAATCTATCGACTCAGCAGCTTGCTGTACATTACAGAATGAATAATTCCCTAGTAAAGTATCCAATTTATTCAACGCTCCTCCTTTACCAATGTTTGTCTTTACATAACGGGTTATACGGTTCTTTAATGTACCAGGTTCTTTATAGTATTCTTCAAATTCCTGCTTAGTCATGAACTTTGAACTCTGTTCGATTAAATCATTGATATGAAAATAGAACATCACATAATCCATGTGACTAATAAGTTCCTTATGCAACCACAATGGCACTAATCTGAAATAGCCGCCACCCGAAAATGGTACCGCTTTTCCCATTAATCTGGCAGGACAGACTGGCAACTCCTTAATCGTATAATCGTTCTTTTTAACCAACGAAGGTATAGTCGAAGTAAACTGGGGAAATCCTCCCAAATCCCGGCTGGCTGGAAAAACAGAACAATCATATTCAATCCCATTTTCTGCCAATATTTCAAATGCCCAGTCATTATCTTTCCCTATTGAGAAAGCCGGTGCACGGAAACTGCTTACTTTTTTGCCAATCAAATTCTCGATTTCTTGCACAGCAATACGTGTATCTTCTGCAAATTCCTGTCTAGTCATCTTGTTTATCCACAGATGCCGATTTGAATGACTACCTACTTCGTGACCATTATCAGAAATTCTTTTCAATACCTCTGGAAACTCTACAGCTAATTGACCCACACAGAAGAATGTTGCTTTGGAATTACTTTTATCAAGTGTATTCAAAATCCAATCCAGCAATTCGTCATACTGCCGATATTTTTCTTTTCTCCCTCCCTTAAAATGTTTCTCAATATACCACTCCTCGGTATCAAAAGTCAATATTTTCATAAATAATATACAAAATCCAAATCTGAATCTGCAGATGTAATCAACAAAGAGCACTCTTTATTTATATGTGGGATAGTAGTGCCACCGTATAATTTTTTACTTGTCCGCAATATAACAGGAAAGAAGTTAAATACTTTTCTCTTCAATGAGGACAATGTTAAATAAAAGCCGATATGGTTTATTTTAGCAATTTCAGAAACAGCCTTATCTATGCTACTCATATAGTCCTTTTTTCTATATCGAAAGTCAACTAATGAAATTACATCAAATCCTTTATAGTGTGCCAAACGTACCACAAAGTAGCAAACTAAATTACCACACAAATGGCCTTCATAAACAACATACTTTTTATAAATATTAAAAAAGCGCTTTTCAAAGAATGATTTATCACGCATTATTTCAATATCATCATTTTGCCAGAAGCCATCAGAAGTAAAAGACATTTGTTCCAAATTATCTATCCGATAAAACTTCACATCCCCTATAGTTATCTCTAGTGGATAGAAAATATCACCTATTCTAAGTCTATAACATTTCCTCCTTCGATACAAACTATTTAAGAAAAAACGGTTTACAGATAAATATACAAAAACTAAACTTATAGGTTTTAAATGAGGAATAACTCTAGGTTGTATGTTATAAGCTGCTTTGGTAAAACCAGTAGTACATCTATCCAAAAATGTCCCCATCTGTTCATAAATCATTCGCCCCACTCCTTTACCTCGATATTCTTTTGTAACAATGGTATTACCAGCCCAATAAAAATCTTGTTCTTTTCCATACACCCTCATCTTATTCCAATTAGCAGTAGTACATGCTATAATAGCATCATTATCTTTTATCAAAAAAGTTCGATTTAAGAGTTCCTCCTTCACATCAGTTAACTGTTTTAACCACCATTCAAAATATTCTTTGTCTCTATTAGGAAAACTCTCAATAAGAAACAACATTAGTTGTTCATATAAATCGGGAGTATAAGGAATGATTTCCATATTATATACCTGCTTTTGATTTACGAAAAGAAGAAGAGCACATCTTTTTCAAACCGGAAAAAAGAGAAAAAAAGATTGCCCCACTTTCTTGATAATACAAATTCCGGGAAAAGAATATGAACCAAGAAGGAATACAAGAAAAACGTCTGTTTGATGATATAAACCACATAATATCAAGTCCTAAATATCGCAATTGCTTATTAGGAACATAAGTATAAGGGGAGATTTTTATACCCAGAATATCATTGACTATCAAAGCCGGGAAATTAATACCCGAAACTTCTGCTGCACGAATAGAAGCAGGAACACGAGGATTAATCTCTATAATCTTGAAATCCCCATCTTTAGTTTGCAAAATATCAAAATCCGCGAAACCTATCCAATTCAAAACTTCCAATGTCTTCTTACAAATTTCAGATAACTCTTTCGATTCTATAGTCCTGCAAAAAGAACTACTTCCTCCTTTTATTGGATAATATCTGATAATCTCTATTATTGCAGTGTTGATTATATTCCCTTTTTCATCTCTATACATCATCACATTATAATAAGGTGCACCAGAAGTGTCAATGTATTCCTGTAGAGTACATTCACCGTATTTTCTTAATATTCCATCATACTTGTCTTGCAAATCAGACAAAGAACAAACCATCGTAATGCCTCTTGCTCCCACTGAAATATTAGGTTTTATCAAAGCTGGAAATCCTATTGCACCTGCCGCTTCCTGCAAATTACTTGAAGTCAATAGTTGTGTTCGAGGATGAGGTATAAAATTTTCCTTACACAAATCCATAAGTTGCCATTTATCATTTGCTTTTTGAAAAATATCATAATTAGGGATTGCGCACTTAAGATGATATTCATGTTCTAAGTTCACTTTATGTATACTTAAAAATTCTGCAGTTACATCGCTTAAAGGAATAATTACAGAAATAGCATGTACTTGCAAAACACGATGTACAGAAGACAAATATTCCTTTTTGTATGTTGGAGTTATATCAATGGTATAAAGTTCATCTATATATTTTGATTTTGTCGAAATATCTCCTCTATGCAACAATGCAATGACACTATATCTTTCTTTTTTTAAAGAACGTGCTACAGATAATGCTTGGAGTCCACCACCAACAATCAAAATATTCATACTATAACCCAATTATATCAGGCACAACCATAGGTTTCGTCTTCATCCACATTGTCCCCCAGCTTAATCCAAGCCCGAAAGAAGACATCAGCAAGGTAGTCTCTTCCTGCATCAGCCGTTCACGCAAGCGGCTCACCATTAATGAAGGAATAGAAGCTCCACCCAAGTTTCCAAACTCCTCCAAGTTATAAGGAACCTTCTCTTTGGGCAACTTCAACTTCTTCACAATACGATCCACAATCATCTTGTTCGCCTGGTGAATCAAGAAATAGTCTATATCCGTTTCACGATTAATTTTATAATCATCCAAAAAGGCCTCGACGGATTTAGGAGGACGAGATATAGCGAAAGAAAAGACATTCATTCCATTTATTAATGTATGAATAGGAGCACGCACAATGCCATTGCCAAAATCTTCATATTCAAAGGAAGCAGATGTAGCCGGATGGCGGAAACCACCGTGAGGGGTCATCAAAGCTTCATATCCCTTGCCATAAGTATGAAAATCAACCACAATATCACTGGCAGTCTCATCATATTCCAAAGCTATGGCTGTACCGCAGTCACCGAATAAAGGTACACGGCTTTTGTCTTTCATGGACCCCATCCGCAAAGCCGTATCACCTACAAGCAACAAGGCACGCTTTACATTACCTGTCGTCAACAAGTTACCGGCAACTGTTATAGCATACATACACCCACAACAACCCATTGGAATATCCATACAGAAACAATTTTCTGACAAGCCAAGCCTGTCTTGCAATATGCAGGAAGTAGGAGGAGTACGATAATCACCCGTAACAGACTCAAACAGCAATACATCAATGCTGTCCTTCTCCCAACCCAGCTCTTCAAGCAGTTTCTCAGCGGCAGTCTGGCACATATCCGAGGCGCACATTGTGTCCGGAGCGATATGCCTTTCTTTTATACCGACTGTATTGTCAAATACATCAGCTTCCTCTTGGGAAAGAAGTCCCAGTTCGGAAGTTTTTACCACATTCTCCGGAACAGCCATCGCCACTCCCTTCATGCCGACATTCTTAATTTCCCATCTTGCCATTATCTTGACCCTTAAAGTTCAACTTCGTATTTTTTCAATATCTCACGTCCCTTTCCATAGGAAGTAAATTCCATGATATCCTCCGGGTCAAACATTACGTCAAAGGACTCTTCCAGCAATGCGATTATATTCAGTTGGTGAACAGAATCCCAGGATTCCACACTGTCTTTTGAAAAACTATCGTTCAACACTGCACTGTCCACACCAAACACTTCTACAAAAGCGTCATTATACTTTTCAATATTTGTCATCGTTCCTATCTTTTTTATGAATTCAACTTACTATACAATATTTTTCCCGCCTCATTCTTGGGTATGTCAGCTATCACTTTTACCTCAAAAGCCGAGGCTACCAGCTTGGTCTTTTCAACCAGTACTTCCTTTACAGCCACTGCATATTTCTCATCGGTCAGATAGACGGTCATCTTATCGTCCGTACCCACACAAGCGCATTCTATCGGATATTTCCCTTTGATTATCTGCTCGCACTCATCCAGACCGATACGCATGCCAAACAGCTTCAAAAAACGTCCCATACGCCCCACAATGTAATAACAGCCGTCCTCATCTCTGTAAGCCAAGTCACCGGTACGCATGAAGCCATTACGCTCATCACCCAGCAGCAAATCTTCCCGACTACGAGCATATCCCATCGTCACATTCTTGCCACGATAGCACATTTCACCTTCCGTGTGAGAACCTTCTATCACATTTCCGTCACGATCTATCAGGGACAGTTCCGCATTGGGAACTGCCCGACCTATGCTCCCGCATTTGGATATTGCATATTCAGCAGGAAGATAGGCCATGCGGGCAGTACCTTCAGACTGGCCGTAAGTAGCTATCCAGCGTTTGCCGGTGTCACGGCAATATTCAGCAAACTTTAGATTCAGCTGGCGAGGCATCTTACCGCCACCCTGAGTAAGCAAGGTCAAATCAGGCAAATCCATACGGAAGAAACGCATCAGATTCAAAATCTCAAAGCTGTAAGGCACTCCTGTAAAACTGGTGGCATGCTGTTCTTTCATAAAATTCCAGAAAGCTTTGTCGGTCATACTTTGATTGGTTATCAACACAGTAGCTCCAACATAAAGATGACTGAATACCACTGATAACCCCATAGTATAATATAATGGAAGGACAAGCAAAGGACGGTCATTGGAAGTCAGGCCAAAGAAAGTAGAGATATTTAAGGCCGCCGCTTCTATATTACCATACTTATGCCGTACCAACTTGGGACTACCCGTTGAGCCGGAAGTAGGCAAAAGATGAGATAGATCAGGATGCATCTCACAATCTTCCATTCCTGTACGCAAGAGAATATAGCCATAATATTCACACACCATTTCATAATGCAGGTCAACTGCCATCAACGAGGGCACACAAACATAAGAAGGGCGGTAAATATCAAGTAGATTATGAAGAAGTTCCTTTTCAATATGTGCATTCAATATTAAAGGGACATTGCCGGAATTAATACAACCTATACTCCAAGCTATACCTCCGACATTATTTTCTGTCAATAAGAATAATAAGGAACGACTGGGAAGAATGGTAGATATGTTCTCGGAAAAATCCAACAACTCACCATACTTCAAGGCATTCCCCAAAGCATCAACTGCAGCAAACGCATCCTGCGGTTGCTTATTTAAATTTAATATCATTTGGTTTATTTTATTCTAAATAGAAGCACAGCCATCAACTCCCAATATCTGGCCTGAAATATAAGAAGAACGGTCTGAAACAAGGAAAGCACAAGCATTAGCAACATCTTCAGGAGTTCCCAAGCGTCCTAAAGCAATCTTTTGAATACGAGTATCAATTTTTTCACCACTTTCCTCATAAAGTTCTGAAAAGCGTTCCGTTTTGACAATACCCGGTGCAACAGCATTCACACGAATACCCAGAGGAGCCAATTCTTTAGCTGCAGATTTAGTAAAAGCCATGATTGCTCCTTTGGTTGCAGAGTAAGCAGATTGCCCCGGTGATCCTAGTACTGCCGTTACCGATGCTATATTTACAATAGAGCCGCTATGATTGCGAGCCATCAAACGAGAAACCAGCTGAATCATTTCAATTACAGCTATTACATTCACACGGAACATCAGTTCTGTTTCCGGACGCAATATCATACCAATTTTCTTATTAAATACCACACCCGCATTGTTAATCAGTGCATCAATACGACCTTCTTGTTTGAAAACGGACATAAAAGCTGATTTTACAGCAGTAGCATCCGTCACATCAAAATACAAAGGAAGTACACGGGTATGATTATCTTCTGAACAAGCTTTTGCCCATTCATCCATAACTCCTTCAGCACGGTCGCAAGCATAAACTATTGCACCATCCGAAGCAAAACGTTCAGCTATAGATTTACCAATACCTTGTGCGGCACCGGTAACAATACATATCTTATTATATAAAAGCCTTTCCATACAAATTATTTCAGACTACGACCACCATCAATTACCAAGTTAGTACCTGTAACCCATGCAGAAGCATCGGAAAGTAAATAAATTATAGCATGAGCCACTTCTTCCGGCTTGCCATAACGCTTCATCGGATATTGTTCTATGTCTTTAGTCACATCTTCCTCTGATAGCAAACGATTAGAAATCAAAGGAGTATTGATTCTTCCCGGCTGTACAGCATTACATCGAATCCCCTTCCCTGCCAACTCCAAGGCAGCATATTTCATATAAGTGCTCAAGGCACTCTTTGAAGTTCCATAAATACCATTTGCAGGCGCCACATTATTATAACCAGAAATTGATGCAGTAAAGACTACTGAAGATGAATTTCTCAGTTTCTTTTTCTTCACCAACAATTTCAGTAGCAGCATAGGAACAAAACAATTCATCTGAAATACTTCGTTTAGTACATCCAAAGAGTAGAATTGCAATGGTAACATTTTTCCTATTCCCGCATTGCAAACAAAGCCATCCAATACTGGTAATTGAGCCACCAATTTCTCACAGGATTCTTCTATTCTTAAATCAGCAACCAGCATTAAATGCTCTTTATTTGAATCAGATAGCAACTCTTTAGTTTCTTGCAAAGCACTCTCATTCCTACCTGTCAGAACTAAAGTTGCTCCCAGCTTCGAACATTCAATGGCAGTAGCTCGTCCGATACCGGATGAAGCACCTGTAACTAGTACAGTCTTCCCTTCTAAAGAAAAAGGATTATACATTACAAACGGGAAGATACCAAATTATACAAATCACCAATAGTTGCCTGCTGTTTCATATCATCACCAGTAACAGTGACATCATATTCCTCATCAATCATTGTAATAATCAATAGAGCAACCAGCGATGTGTAACCATCTAACTCGCGAAATTTAGTTGTAGAACTAAGTTGTTCTACATCTACATCATCAAATTGCTCAGCAAATTTTTCAATAAAGTCTACTAATTCCATCTTATTTATTATTTATATTAATCTTTTAGCAGGATTTCCCATAACAGTAGTACCAGCTTTAACTCTGCGTATAACAAAACTACAAGCGCCAACATGAGCATTATCTTCTACAACAACTCCATGATTTAACACGGAAGAAGTATAAATATCTACCTCATTTCCAACAACCGTACCACCTACACAAGTGACATGTGTATCAATACGATTCCAATCACCCAAACGAACATCATGCCCCACTACTGTATAAGATTGTATCATATTATAATCACCTATCACAGCATCAGCACCAATGCTTGTATAAGCACCGATAATATTTCCTTCACCCAATTTTACATTAGAACCAATTCTAGCAGTATGATGGATTAAGGAAATAAAACGTCCTCCTCTATTAATAATTTCACCCATACATTTTTTACGGGCATTTCCACCTATAGAGCAGACAAAAACATCATCGTTCTGTGGTATATAAGTACTAATCTTATCTATTACCGGAGGATAATTTGGAAAGTCATTCAATGCAGACAAATTATCATCAATAAAACCCTTAATAACAAATTCTGTTGCAAAACCTAAACTTTCACGTGCCATATCATATAGAGTACGACCCATACCACCGGCGGCAATAATTATAAGATTCTTCATGACATTTTTTTCTTTTTTTCGACTGCTTTTTGGAAAACATCCACCAATTTATCGGCAATCACAGAAGGTGAAAATCTATTATAACAATCTTGAGCAATTTCCTGACTATCATATTCCACCAATGTATCATACATTTTTTTCATAGCATCAGCTAATGCTGGTACATTTTCAACAGGAACTAATAACCCATTTTTTTCATTAATACACTCATTAACTCCGCCACAGAGAGTTGCAATAACAGGTAAACCTACAGCTAATCCTTCTAATATTGATACTGAAAAATTTTCGCTACGTGAAGGTAATATGAAAACAGAACTATCACTTAATATTTGGACAATCTCACCCTTTGTTTTCTTTCCTACCAAATGAATATTATGCGAGAGTTTTAAATTATCTATCTGCTTTTGCAAATTTTGTCTTTCTACTCCATCACCTATTATAACTAAATGTATATCTTTATTTCTTCTATTAATAAGAGAAAATGCCTCTATTAATAAATCAAAACCTTTGCCGTAAACTAAACTCCCTGTAGATACGAAAGAAAAGCTATTTGTTTTTTCGACTTTCCTTACAGAATCGAAAAATATATTATTGACTAAATTATGGATAACATAACTATCTCTTTTAAAATGATATAATATCCTTTTTCGCAAAGTTTGAGAGACCGTTATTATTTCGTCAGCATTTGCATAAGCATTAGTTGCCATCCATTTTGTAATCGAATCTAGCCGGTCAGAATTAAATCTACCGGCATGTTCTATACCAACTAACGGCAAATTGTACTTTTTTTGAAGATAAACTCCTATGTCAGTATTAAAAAAGAATTGTCCATATACTACATCTGGTCGTCCATACAAGAACTCAACTTTCTTATATAGTTTATCCACTTGGCATTTTTTTATGAAAACATTAAATTTTCGACTTATAGTCCTCATCAAAACACCTGGAAACCAAAAACTATTATAATAATTTACGCCATTTTTGCTATAATGTGTTATTCCTACTTTTCTGAATTTCCATAAAAAACGGCTATCAACACTAAGAACAACAACTTGGTGACCATTATTACATAATGCTTCAGCTTGATCTTGTTCAAAGCATCCCCATTGAGGGTCTTCTTCAGTAGGATATCCACGAGCAATCATCAATATATACATAATCTTAAAATCTTTTGATTATAGATTGATATTGTTTCCATAAACCACGATTGTGCAATTGCTGAAAATCATGATCAGCATTATCATTACCTTCTATCAATAAAAAGTGACCTCCACTCTGTATTACAATATCCCAACCTATATATCGAACACTTGGAATATGTCTTGCTGCACGCTCAACAAAAGTTTTGCACTCTTCCCAATATGGAATTTGAGCACCTATTATTTGCTTTCCTGTAATCGGATGTACTATATAAGTGTTATTATGTGCATCATAACCAATTGTATCTATGATGCCTGTTTCTATATTTATATTTGCACCAATTCCACTAAAATGAAAATTATCAACATTATTTTTTTTGTTCCCCATTCGTAAACGAGCATTCATAATATGAACTTTATCATTTATCGTATCATAAACCGTTACTATACGTATCGTATTGATTGACCAAGGATGAAAGTTTGCCAGTTCACTAATTTGGGTTATTTGTTCTTCTGCTATATAGTGAGAATTTATATCTGAAATCAGTTCATTATACAAGTCTTTTGCATTCAAATTCTCCGTCTCTATTTTACGAGTACCTATACCCCTATATCCATTAATTTCTTTAATAAAAATTACAGGATATTTATGACAAAATGAGATAAACAGCATCTCATCAACATTATTTACATCAATCCAATCACGCCCTAAAAACTCTTTAAATAATTCATTAAATTTATTTTTTTCTCGACATAAACATCTATCTGAAACTTTATTGCATTTATTTTGTATAACATGATAACGCCTATAAGTTATATACTCCTTTCTTCCCTTATATCTAAGTTTATAAAAACCATAAGCAAAATAATCACTAATAGAAGCCCCATGAATTATGAAAGCAAAAACATAATCTACAGCATAAAAGATTTTATCTAGAAAAGAAACTTTCGTTCCAACATAACAAGTTCTCATTTCACGAAACCGTGTACAAAAACGCTTCAGATTCATATATAAACAATTAAACGATTTTCTTTAATACATTATTCTATAAAATTGATTGGCAGCGAAGATAGAACTTTGAATTTATAGCCATTTTTTGACTACTTACACTATCAACACTGATAACGATAATATGCCCTTTTCTTTGAAGAATTTCAGATTGATCTTGCTCAAAGCATCCACATTGAGGATATTTTGTAGTGGATAACCAAGAGCTATAATTAATACATTCATAAATGTTGAATATTTTATTGTTTTGACACTCGTTGAGCTACCAATGCATAACTCCTAAGCAGTATGTAGATAAAGATTGAGCTCGAAATACCTGAAAGCAATGAACCACGAGGAGCAAAAAACGCCGTTGACAGATAACTAAAAACTAAAATGAACTGCAACAAACTGAATTTTCCATGTTTTTCAAGAAAAGCAGTATCCAACTTTCGAAGTAATATTCCTATCAAAAAAAACAACAATACTGTAACAGGAAACCCCACATCGCACAACAACTCACCTACACAAGAAGATCCCAATCCCCTATCAGCTGCATCATAGTCCGTCACAATTTTCGCTAAATAGTAATTATTTAAATCTACCCCTATTATCTGAGACAACACCGGAGTCAATCCTGGAATAGCACCTAAGATAGAAAGTAGCAGAAACAAACCTCCATAAACATTGTCAGTACTCCACCAATAATAATAAATGTCGTAGGTATATATACTGAATGACAATTCACGTGTTGGAACAAACAAAGATTTATTTTCATTATACGATTGATAGTAATCATATCCACGTGAAATAGCCTCCATTATATCCACACCTTCATAATGACTAAAGGTCAATCCCCCCATAATCTTGAACAGACTAAAAAACAATCCGCCTACAATAACCAATATAAAAGCATAGAAAAACGGAATATCCTTCTTGGAGAGAATCAAATATCCACAAAAAAAGAATAAAAGCAAAGTAATGGAAACCGCTCTACCTCCTGCTGTAAACCAAAGGATAACAATGGAGAAATAAAGAATAACAAAAGGCAAAGGAAACAGTTTGAGATAGGACTTAATACTATCAATCCTCTTTTCATCTTTAAAACGATTCCAAACTACCATTATTATTACTATCTTCAAGAATAATTGAAGATAATTGAAAAAACGAGCTCCAGAAACATCTTCAATAGTCGATCCATCTCCTTCGGATCCATATCCTCCCATAAAGAAAGAGAATCCCATTCGCTGTATAAAAAGAAAAAAACATCCCAAAGCTAAGACTATAAACGGCCATACATACGGAAAGTGTACTCTATTAGTAGTCAAAATAGGCAACCGCTTAGGGACAGGCAGCAAAGAGTAACCTAACAAAAACAGCGATAGGCATAAAGCTGAAAAATTAAGTGCACCACAAAATATATCTGTCTTATATATCCAAGTCATAGTAACATTATAACCCAAAAGATAATCTAATGGATATTGGAAATATACTATGACATAGAACACCACGAATAAGTTTCGAATAGAAACTACCCGTCTATCAAACTTTGTAATATAACATCCATAATAATGAACAGACAGCAGGCCAAACACTCCGACCAATACACTGCATATATATCCTATGTCCAAATAGTCTGGGGCAAAGAACTGAAGCAATAAGAAATAAAGAGAAAAACAAAGTTGTAAATATGTATAAACAGAAGTTATTCCCATTCTCCAAGTTATTTACGCAACTTATCAAACAACGAAATCCACTGTTTGGCCACATTGGAAGCTTCAAAGCGTTTGATAGAAATCAATGCTTTACTACTGAGTTCATTACGCAAAGTTTCATTATCCATCAAATTATCTAAAGATGAAGCCATTGATTGAATATCACCATCAGGTATTATTATGCCATCCTTACCATTTGATATAATTTCACTAACCACGCCTCTTATGTTGAAGGAAACACATGCACACCCTTGAGACATCGCCTCCATCAGCGACATAGGGAATCCCTCAATCCTAGATGACAACACAAATATTGAGGACTCTTGCAAAACCCTCTGCACATCGCTGATAAATCCTAAAAAATGAACTGAATCGGAAACGCACTTATCAATAACCATTTTTTTCAGCCTTTCCAATGATTCATCCGAACCAGTTCCTGCAATCTGCAGAATCCAACCCGGGTGTTTTGAAGCAATTAATGCCCACACTTCTATTAGCAAGTCAAATCCTTTAACTTGCCACACATCCAACCGTCCTATGGCTGTTATCGCCTTTTTCCTCCGCCTCTTCTCGCCCAGCACATCAAAGGTTAGGGGATTGTACATCACCACCTTATTGGGATATTTATTCCCCAATAAACGATAATCCATTTGGGTAAGAATGGTCAACACATCGGCAAATCCATATAGATGATGCCGGATAAAGTTAAAACGCATCAAGTCGTTAGGCAAAAAGGAGGTATGATCGGATGCCACAAAAGGTACCCCAGTACCCCACGTTGCCATACGGGCAAGCAAATAGAATGGAGGCATTACAGCTACTGCAACATCTGGCTTCTCTTTTCTAACAAACTTCCTTGCTGTCCACAACACATAGAGTTGGCGCAATCCCCATGGCAATTTTTTATATTTATTTCCGTAAATATTCAAAATTCCAACTTCCTCTTCCAAAGGGTAACTACCCTTGGCTGGATTTGTTGCAACCAACACAGTATGCCCCAATTTAACAAATTCATTACATAGGATAACCGTAACGCGTTCAGCACCGCCACCTATCATGGCAGGAATATAAAATAATATCTTCATCTAAATTTCTTTGTTAACAACCGATACACCTTGGACTTTTCCTCGCTACTAAAGCCCGACATAAAGATTGTAGTCCCTATCACAAAAAGTTGGATCAATATTTGAATAACGAAATTCATGTCGCCTAATATCTTCAACAGGAATAGAGATTCACACACAACAACAATAGAAACCAGCAATACGATGGATAAGACAAGTTTACAGTATAGATAGATATCCATTAAAGAATTTCGTTTTAAAAGCCAAAGTATATTAATATAATTGACAAATTCGATAATAAACATGATAATAAAAACTGATTCAACGGAAAATCCCATACGTAAAGCAATATAAGAAATTACCAATGTTGAAATCAATATGACAGACTCAATCAGTTGGTATGATTTCATCTTTCCCGAAGCTTTGAACAGCAAATTTACAGGAAAATGCAATGCCCTAAAAAACAGACAAAGCAAAATACATCGCAAAAAGAAAACTGTATATTCAGGTACTTGATCCAGCCAAAATTTTATAACATCACTGGTATAAAAAAACAAAGGTATAGCCATCATCAAATAAATGAAAGTCACAATGCGTGTGTACAGACTCATCAGATAGGAGAATTCTTCTTTTTTCCCCTCCGAATACAAAGTGATACCTTGTGGATCAACCGCAACGACAATATTCATCAAAATAGTACTTAACGCATTCCTTACTTGATATACAATACCGCGCGCCGCATTAACGCTCGTACCACCAAACATATTCAACAATATATTGACACCTTCTTGAGAGACGGAATATGCAAAATTGCCCAAGAAATTCCAAGCAGCAAAAGATGACATTTCCTTTACCAATCTAAAGTCAGATATTTTCACAATCTTGCACTCTGGAAAACTCTTTTTACAATATGCCATATTAATGAAGCGCATGATTAAGGAAACGATAAAAGTCAGAACGACATAAAGTTTCAATTTATCATAATCCCAATAAATCAAGAAAAATACGACCAGCAAACGAAGAACTCCGTCAAGCACAGATACATAAGCATAAAAATTCATTTTTTCGTTTGCTATAATGAGCGCATCGTAAGGAACGGTCATTATCAACGCAATAGACGATAAAACGGAAAAATGTAGTATCCAATATGCAGCACTAATACGATCTGGCTCGGCCACCAGCTTTTCGGAAATAAACCATATTCCAATCAATTCTACAAGTACAATAAACAAAAGAGAGATGACAAGATGAATATATACTCCAATAGTAAATATTTCCTGAATTCTTTTTACCCCTTCACGTACCTTCTCATAATTAATAAAACGCTGAATTGCAGTAGAGAAAAAAGTTCTTAATGAGGAGAACAAAAGCACAAAACCTCCAATTACATTGTATAGGCCATAATCATTCACCCCCAATTCGGATAGTAGTACCCTTGATGTATAAAACATTACAACAAGCAGAACCAGCATACGAACATATAAGAACAATACGTTTTTCGACAATCTTTTCAGATTCATAACAAAAAGAGAATATTAATGGAAGAACCATCGGATTTTACGAAGCACCCTAGGAGTCAAAACAAATGATACTCTTTGGAATCAGTAGCCACGATACTTCTTCCTTGATATGATACCATACAAATTTGATGCCCAACATGCAAATAAACCTTCTTTGAACGGTCTAACAACTTTCAATAATATGGGCAGCAAAAGTAAGTAGTACCCTTTAAGAACAAGAAATTTTAAAGAATTAAAACGTTTTAATCACAATTCCTATAACTACTATAGTACATAAACATGTTATTATTCAATATGTTACGTTTATCAATATGCACATTTTTCTTCTTTTTGAGCAAAGACTATTAGATAAGCCTGCAAATACATATTGATAATCACCAAATTAGAAATTCTCAGATACCTGAATAGTTACCAATTCCTTTACTTACAAAAGTAAAAGAAGAATCATCACTCCATCCCCTTTTCCACTGTCTGCAGGAAACTTCTTCCAAACAATACCCAGCCCACGCATACCACGCCCGTGAAAAATACGAAGCCGACGAGGAGCAGTGCCTTACTTGGTTTTGATGCCTTTATAGGAATAGTAGCAGGTTCAACAATAGTATAAACAGGAGTTATCTCCTGCACCTTTGCCTCAGCTATCTGCAACTGCTGTGCAACGGATGTATAGACTTGATAGGCAAGATTCATCTCATTTTCCAGACGCACTTGTTCGGCACGGTAACTTTCTCCACTCCATTTTTTTTGCCTTGCGAGAACTTTCACCTGTTTTAGTCCTCAAGATATTCCCACGGATAGGGATTGTCAACTACATTCCGGAATTCCTCGACAGCTTCCTGCTGTTCGGCAGTGAGCGATGCGGAGTCCCAGGAAGAAATAATCTTCCGGGCTTCGTCGGCCAGGGGCTCATCGAACACTTCTCCATAACAGGCAGTAAGCAGACGGAGTTTCAACAGCGAGGCGGGAAGGGTATCAAGGAGATTCCAACAACGGTTTAATATCTTCTGGAGGTGATCCTGCTTCTCGCCATGGTCAATGAACGATGCGTTATAACCCATCAGGAGAGCAAGACAGACGTTTGCTTGTTCTTCCGTAGTAGTACCTCGGGCACTGGAACCATACAAAGCCGCAGTCAAGCGGTAAACCTCACCGTTGCGACGGGAAAGGTCATCACTATAGATAGGACTACCGTCCATACCTAAATACATCAGTTCGTGCGCAGCACGCTGGAGATTAATTGCTTCTTCGAAAAGGGAGGAGGTCATTTTTTGAATTATGAATTGTAAACTATGAGTTGTAAATTATGAATTATAATTCAGCCGATCACTTCTATAAGGTCCGGATGGATGGTGGCCATGGCAACAGCAATGACACCTTGTATCTCTATAACCACACGACGGTCACGTGCACCCTTTACTTTCAGAAAAATACCCTCCTGACCTGTAAAGTCACCACCCGTAATACGGACTCTAGTTCCTTTCGACAGATTCAACTCTTCGGGCTGGAAATAAAGCAAATGGTCGTTATAGGTTCCGGCAACGGCGATGAAGCGCTGCATCTCATGGTCGGGAATAATTATCTTCTGACCACTGCGAGTATCGGTTATATATTGCAAATAAGTAATTTGAGACTTAACACGTTGTACGTCGGAAGGACGTGCATGGACAAAAACCAGATTACGGATGACGGGAACCAAAGTACGGACTTTCTTACCCTTACGGATACTTACCTTATATTGCATGGGGACAAAACAGCCGAGGTTCTCCTTCTCGAGAAGATGCACCGCATCAAGCTCTCTGCGGTATGTGGCACGCATGGCATGCCAGACTTCAACCTCGTTATCCGTTTCCATTTTCGTTGTTTTGTTCACAAAAGAGTGTTCCTCTGGGGCTTTGAACCCTCGGTATATACCTGGTATCCAATCATTTGCGAGCACCTTATTAAAATACAGCAAGCATTGTGCCCTTCTTGCCAACAGTTTTTTTGCAGTTCGTCATTACCTTCTGGTAAGAGACTATAAACGAGCGGATTACAAACAAAAAGCGTTTTTTAAACGTTCGTTTTTTGAACGTCGAATTTCAGGAAATGAAATAAGGAATGAGTTAATAAAAGGGAATGGAAATTTTAAATATTAA
>ULQC01053113.1_pt1 | contig 20289 bp, 22 predicted proteins | sample 1954091 | NCBI WGS metagenome assembly ULQC01 (sample SAMEA4835645, study PRJEB28245) | human gut metagenome | biome: gut microbiome; material: fecal sample | place: Denmark | collected 2008
CACTTGGACAGGCTGACGCAGGGCGTGAAAAGGCCGCAAGAGAAAAGCCGCATCTACCTCCAGATGTGGTTCCCTCTATTGACAAAATGATATGCTCATATTTCAAAGAAGTATTGAGCGTACTTCCGGATTTCTTCCTCATCGTACAACCTCTTGAACCATAATTATGCCCAAACGCCAAGCGTACAGAGGGCACAATTCGAGCAAATTATACCACACTACGGTGTAATCGGAAAGGTATATTTACTTTGTCATGCTAAAATTAACAGATTATTTACCTGAGAGATCTTGGTATCATACCTATCCTCATCCATACGGAGAGATATCATTACAGATTAACACAACAATAGTTAGTAACAACGATGAATCCCCACAGATCCGCAAGGCCAATCTGTGGGGATTCATTTAGATACATATTATCACCATATTATCTTCATATTTTGTTAAAACAGACCTGAGTGGGACTACTTTTGGCGCACCAACCAAATCCCCGTCACACCTAAGGAATCTGTCCCACAAAACTACATTAAAAGAACAAAATATACCACTAAAAGGGTGGCAAAAAGTCATCAAAAGAATATAAAACGCGGGAAATGGTGAAGTATGGGACCTGATGTGCTGTTTTTTGCTTATATGGGAAAGGAGCTAAAATGTCCTATGATTATGATAACGGAGCCAAAATTACAAAATGATAATGGATATTCAGGACGTCATCTCAATACCTGTGCACTGAGATGACGGTCGTTTTTCTACAATGGGAGCTTTAGGTTGCCAAATCCCGTCTTAAATACAACGGCGCTCCTTGATTGTCCATTTTTACTTTCATCCGTCTGCGGTTAAAGTTAATGCCCGATGCAGTATAATTCGGCGGTTGCTCTTTGTTTTAAGCAACAAGGCCTTAAAAAACTGCATCGGGCAAAAAGAGTATGGCACAGGGTTCAGGAAAAGGGAACATCTGCTTCAAATTTTTCTGTATGTAAGTTCCAGAAAATCAGACTTTGAGGATCTGTCTGATTTCATCTTCAGAGTATCCAGTAATCCGAGAAACTTCCAGACTACTTGCATTTGTAAGCATTTTTTGGATTACCTCTCTGAGTCCTTCTTCATATCCTTCTTTGCGGATATTGTAACGCTCAATCTCCCACACTTTTTCCTGATCAAACAGTGTCATCATGGTATCTATCCTCCTGTGCATATATGCTTATCGACGAGGTAGGACACTTGTTCCTGTGGACAACAACTTTATGACATAGGTCCGATGCTGGGGAGCGAGGTTAGTTTTTGATTAAATCGTTTCATCAATATTTCTTAATTGTGCAACAAGCATATCTTCTTGTCCGATATAACGATTGCCATCAAAAATCAGTGTATTCCATAAATCATACAATTGCTCTGACAAATGAGGCTGATCACAAAATTGATAAGCCGCATAAACATTACTGATAAGTGCTTCCATAATATCGGGGTCTGATATATCTTGGTTTTCGGCTTTATCAATTGCAAAAGAAATAAGCGTATGGCAATTTTGCAATCGGTTATCTAAATATTCTTGCCGTTCTGTCTGCCTGCCAATAAAAAAAGAAACACCGATTGCGATAAGGAAAGCGGCAAGAATCACTACCTTCATAGTTTTTTTCATCAGTATTCCTCCGTTCTATTATGATTTCACTACTAAACTTGCTTGTTTGTGGCTTGTGGCAACTTGTAATGGGCTGCTTTTCTGTTATTTGTAGATGATGGGTCTTCAGGTCATAGCTGTACAAGCGGTGTAAGGAGAGTAGCCATATTGGCGGGGGGTAAGAGAATATCTTTATTATAAATTTTATCAAAATGCCTATCAAATGTAAACTGCAAACCATTTGTGTTTATACATCTCTGCTTATAAGCTTATAAATTATAATAGTTAATTCTGAGAGAAGAACCACGAGTGTAAGTACAATGACTGTAACTCTTATCTATTGCTTACCAGCGACAGCGATCTTAACTGGTGACGATTTATCATCATATGTAGACCCTGGCCGTAGCTACATCGTGTCCGGTTCCTGCCAATAGTTTGCGGTTCTGATGGAGAAAACAAGCGACAACAAAAATATTCTGATGTATTTAAGTGAGCCCCCTACACATGTCCTATTTTACCAAACCCTATGGGAGTGGTAGTGTAACCAGCTTGGCTGTATATCGTTTCCCATCCGCTGATGGATACTTTCAGTCGACTACAATTGACAGATAGCTTATTAAAACTGTTTTGAGATGACATATCCACAGGGAGATATTTAAAAATCAACCATTCACAGACCCAGAGAGCATTTAATTGCACACAATGGAAATGAATGCTAAAATGAAGTTAATACTTAAAAACCATTAGCTATGACTATTTTGTTTGTGGGGGATAACAATGTCGAAGCTAACAGATATTAAAAATCGAATTGATCAAATGGACGGAGGCGCTTTCCAAAATCTTTGTGATGCCTACTTAAGCTATAAAGGATATAAAAATGTTTATTCCTTGGGTATGCGCACAGGAACAGATAAAACAGCCAAAGGAAATCCAGATACTTATTTTTTGACGACAGAAAATAAGTATGTCTTTGTGATGTATACAACACAAAAAACTGATTTCTTAAAGAAAGCGATTGAGGACATTGACAAATGCTTTGATTCTCAAAAGACTGGTGTTTCTGCGGAAGATATTGTAGAGATCATATATTGCCATACATATGGCCGCTTAGGGCCTGGCGATGATCAGTACCTTAGACAGCACTGTGAGGAGTATGGCGCCGTACTGACGTTAATTGGCTTGGATCAATTGGGAAATGATATCTTCCGTGAGTGCCCAATTTTAGCCCGCGATTTTTTGGGAATCAGCATTGACTCAGGTCAAATTCTGCCAATGGACATGTTTGTGGCAAAGCATGATGCAAACAGAATGTCCGCTCCGCTGGGAACAGAATTCCTTTTTCGAGAAAAGGAGTTGGAAAAAGCAAAGACTGCTTTGCGCGATAACGATGTCTTGCTGATTGCTGGGCCTGCCGGTGTTGGAAAGACCAGATTTGCGCTGGAATTATGCCGGCAGTTAGCAGTGGAAAACGGTTATACTGTGTTTGTTATAAAAAACAACAACTTGCAGCTGTATGAGGATCTGGTATCTGCAGTTGAAGAAGGAAAAGATTACCTGGTGTTGGTTGATGATGCAAATGAGCTTTCTGGATTAAACCATGTGCTGGAGTATCTTCCCAAAGCAGCGATAGGATCACGGCATATTTCAAAATTGATCCTGACCGTACGCGATTATGCCCGCAAACAAGTGATGCAAAGTGTTATGGAGGTTATTCAACCAGAAACAATTAAAATTTCGACATTTAGCGACGATGATATCCGTAAACTTATGGAAACATGCTACGGAATTACAAATCGAGTTTACACGGACTGCATTGTGGCTATTGCGGAAGGGAATGCGCGCCTGGCTATGCTTGCTGGAAAGCTTGCAGCAGAGTCCGAAAGCCTTGCAGCAATTCAGGATGCGTCAGGTCTCTATCATAACTATTATAGCAAGCAGCTAAATGCCCTCGTTGAAAGTGATACGGGTGTGAGCTCGGCTGGAATCATTGCATTTGTTCAAGCAATCCATCTAAAGCATCTCGAAAAGCTTGCCCCAATTTTTGAGGTTGCGGGAATAAGCACCAGTGATTTTACATCGGATCTGAAATTGCTTCACAGAGCGGAAATCGTAGATTTGTGTAATGACGAGGCGGCAAGAATTTCAGATCAAAGCTTCAGTAACTTTTTGATCAAGTATGTTTTTATCGAGGAAAAGATTATTCCCCTCAGCACAATGATTGAAACATGCTTTCAGATAAACCAAAGCAGAACGATTGAGGCTTGCAGTATCCTCTTAAATGTCTTCTCGGACCAGGGTGTAAAAGAATATGTTGAAGCCCAAATTAACCTTGTGTGGGACAAGTTGGAAAGTGATATTGGAAAGTTTCTCCCATTTTTCAAAGCCTTTCATATGGTGCGCCCAACACAAACTCTTTTGTTGCTGCAGGAGTATATTGAACAAGAGTCATACCATCCATTTGATGCGAGAACATTGCCATTTAAAGATGACCAACAGGGCAAGAGTGTTTCGGATGATATTCTCCAAATTCTGGGGAGCTTTGGAGACCATCCTGAACTGCCAAGTGCGTTGGATCTGCTATTGCTGTATTATAAAAAACGCCCGGATTTGTTCGAACAATTTTACAGCATATATGCCCAACAGTTTGAAGTTAATTTGGACTCCCCTCGCCTTGGATATTTTACGCAGAGCGCGGTAGTCAAAAACCTCTGCGAAGCGGTCAATACGACCCCGGAAGATGCAAACCTATTAACTTTATTCGTTTGGGTTGCGAGCCATTTTTTAAAGCTTGATGTTTCGAAGGCGGAGGGTGGCCGGCACAATACCGTGTCGATTTACACACTGACAATTCCACCAGAACCGCCTGTTTTGGAATACCGAAAAATGCTTTGGTCGCAACTCTATCAGATATATCAGCGCGGAGATTTGCAGGCTGAGATTGAGCAAATCCTATATAAGTACGGTATGCCTTATTATGGTGTCGATACAGGTTTGGATGTGGTGAGTGCCGAGTTTGAAGAAGTACTAAAATTTTTCTCCCTATTTCGGCCAGAAAACTTGTTTCACTGCGTACTCGCGGCACACATTAAACAAGTTGCAAAGCACATTGATTATTGTGCGCTGGATATACTGGCCCCATTTCTTAACTCGGAAAAGTATAAGATCTATTCTGCACTTGCGTCCCATTTCGCTGAAGACTATTCGGAAGGATATGAGGAAGGGGTACAGCGACATAAGGATAGAGTTTGCAAACTTGTAGAGGGATACACACCTCAGGATATAGACTGTTTAATCCAAGTGTGTTTGGAGAGCGCCCAGACTTTCGATAAAGAAGAGAGAGAATTAGATACAGGACTGGGATATGTGTTTGAAGCACTACAGGGGCGGAAACACCTGTACCTATATTTAGTAGATGCCTACATGAAGGCCAATACTCCGTATCAGATATATTCTGGACAGATATTAGAGAAACTATTTGAAATCAAACCTGTGTCAGAAGTACAAGAAATTATCACTCGATATAAGTATGATCAGCAAAACGTATGGATTTGGTTCTTTTTTGCTTTCATGCCGGAGCAACAAGTGTCCTCACACTGGGCAGCAGAGTTATTGCGGTATTTGGACACACCGGATATAGAGATGAAGACATCCCCCTATCGAAAAATAGATTCCCTGTGTAAATACAAAATCGTGGAGCCTAAAATCGTATTTAAAGCACTGCGTATTATTTCAGATCATTATGAAGATTCACCGTTTATTTTTAGCCTATATGTTTTCTGGCTCTTGAAGCCCAGGAACCAACAAGAGGCGAATGAAACTATAAAAAAGTTTTCGGATGAGTTTCCCCTTCTGGAAGAAATCTATTTAAAGGGAGTTTCCTATTCCAGACATGTGGATTTTCATGGAGAGTTGTTATACGCAATTATGTCCGTTGACACCTCATTTCTGTACAGACACCTTGATTGCCTGATTGCCTTACGGAAAGGTCACTTCAGGGCATATGACCATTATGATATTGTTAGACTTTTAAAAATATGGGATACAGAACAGTATATGGATTTGGCGGATGGCGTGTTTGATTATTGCTATAACAAACGAGAAGAATTGACATATTGGCCACATTGGTCACCGGTAAATATGATGTTGCGCCATGAAGCATCTCATAAGGAGATCATTGTAAAGCAAGACCTTTGGATGCAACATACCATTGAAAAATGTGGCCATGATGAAGACCGGATGCGCCTACTATTTACTGCGATAAAGGAATTGCCTTGTGAGCGGCGGAGAAAAGCAGTGGAAAAGTTCTTATCTCTCAACACAAATCCAGATGTTTTCGAGCGATTACCCTTAGAACCGTCCCATTGGGAAGGAACCGGCAGCATGATTCCGTATATGCAGGAGCGAATTGAGTACCTGCGTTCTCTCATTCCCCTTGTGTCTGGCATCAAGTATTTGAAACAAAAGCAACGCATTGAACGGGAGATAGACTGCTGGAAGGAGAGAATCCGTTCTGAAGAAATCCGTGAGTTGCTTGAATCCTGGTATCGCTAATTTTCTGATCTCTTGTGCCATTGTATAATCCCCTTATTCTACCTAAGGAGGAGTATACAATGAATCGAGTCTATTGCCTGTAAAGGGTATCTACTGTCCAGCAGTTGCACGAGGATGACATTCCCATGCAGCGGCAGGCGTGCCAGGAGTTTGCCGCAGCTCGCGGCTGGAAAGTCATCAAGGAGTTCTACGAGAAAGGAATCTCAGGATTCAAGACCCCCACAGCGGACCGCAGAGTGCTGCAGCAAATCAAGAAGGATGTCAAACAACATGAGTTTGACATCCTTCTTGTCTTTATGAGCGCATTTTGTAATGTACTTTTCTCACTTAGGGATATTTTCTCTGCTATGTACCTAAGACATAATTTGTCAGATGCTCTGCTCGATGCTTGAAGCTAAAGCTTTTTTACGGGGTACCTACATCGGAAGAGGCGGTGGTTTCCCTATCTAATAAATTCAGAAGGCGCTGTAATTTTTCTATCTCAGCGATTTCTGCCAAATCTATGCGTCAGGATATACTTTCTGTTAAGGACAGCTACCGAGATTTCCTCGGTAGCTGTGTTTTTCCTACAATAATGCCATGCTGAGTGGTTGTTGCAATTTTAAAACAACCACATTTTTCAGCCATTTATCTTCCTAACAGTGTGCGTTTCATTTATAATCTCGCCTACAATTAGTCTTCTTTATAGTGATCATCGCTTAAATATCACCATGATAGTAACAGATGGCGTTATACAGTAACTCGAAGGAGATTTTAGCGTAATCATCTGCGTATAGATATACCGAGAGATACTGTCCCAGATGAACGCAACAATGGTTGATAACAACGATTAAGCTGCATAGATCTGCGAGATTTCCGCGGCTTCATTTTACTTCCATATTATTTACCTATTATTTGCATATTGTGCATATTATTTACATATTTCTATCACATTAACTACATATTATTTTCGTATTATTTACATATTAAGTCAAAATATGCCCTGAGTGCCGCTATTTTTGGCGCACCGACCAAATCACCGTCACACCTAAGGAATCTGTCCTACAAAACTACATTAGAAGGACAAAATATACCCCTAAGAGGGTGGCAAAAAGTCACCAGAATAATATAAAACGCGGGAAATGGTGAAGTATGGTACCTAATGTGGCGTTTTTTGTGTCAGAGCGAGGAAACGGTCAAAGTCACTTTCAAACAGTTGATCCTGTACGATCCGGTATTTTTCAAATTCACTTTCTGCGAAGGCTTTGGCGATCTCATGGGTCACTTGGCCGGTGTCGTGAAGGATCTCATGCTCATTGAATTCCAGAAAGCAGTTCAATCGCTGTGACCAGTCACGCATGGTCATGGGGATGTGACGGCCAGCCTGATATTCCGCATAATCCAGGTACATGGTCACGATGCGTTCCAGCGCCTGCAACTCCTTTTTGGAAAGATAGTTTTTTTGCAATGGACACATCGTACTTTTGAATCTTGACGTTCGGATACTGTTCCCAGAAGGTCAGCCCCATGTGCGGCTTTTCAGCGTCAGCCCGCTCCATGATCAGCTCCGCTGCAGTATGGCGGTGGATCGCCCAGTGGAGCTTGTTCTGTACCTCGGCAAAAAACAGGCGCGTGGTTCTGGCTGATTTATCATAATCCGAAGCCGTGGCATAGATGTCGGTGATTTTTTGATAGAACTGGCGCTTGGACATCCGGATCTCACGAATCTGTTCCAGCAGGTGGTCGAAGTATTCTTTCGTGAGTACGCTTCCGCCGTTCTTCAGACGGTCACTGTCCATGGCCCAACCTTGGATGGTGTAATCCTTGACAATGCCGTTAGCCCACTTGCGGAACTGGACGGCCCGGTCATTGTTGACCTTGAAGCCAACTGCAATGATCATCTGTAGATTGTAGTGCTTTATCTGACGGTTAGCCTGACGGGAGCCCTCAGTCTGAACTATCCGGAAATTCCGGATAGTTGTTTCCTCTGTCAGTTCAGCGTACGCATAAATATTCTGGATGTGCTCATTGATTGTCCGAACATCCACATCTTAGAGAGCAGCCATCATATTCTGTGTCAACCAGATATTCTCGACCTCATAGCGCATCTCCATACTCTCGGTATTGTCACCAGTAGCAGCAACCAAGGTCAGGTGCTCCGCTGCACTGGACCGGATAATCTGTTCCTTGTCATCATTATGCATTACAGCACCTTCTTTATCGTATTTCATTTCTGTGTGGTTTCTCTTATATACAAACAATCAATAGTAATAGTCCTTGTCCCATATCCCATATATGCCCCGTGAGTCCGCACGATGCTGGATAATGTAATCTGCCAGATGACCTTCGCCCCCAGCATCGGGATATCAGACAGCGAGAAGAGGGGAAAGCATAGGCTAAATTATTTTAATAACTTTTACCGTACATAAGATATCGCAGTTTATTGAAAAGTTAGCCTATTAAATCAAAAACGTTAACGAAAAAGCCACGGCGAAGAATTGTAAATCCTTGTGTAGCAAGGGGATGCGGATTTCTGGAAAAGGCCTGAAAATGTAAACAGAATGCTCACAGCTTTCCCGAAAGTGAATAAGCAGGGTTGTTGATCGGACGACCGATTTTTAATACATGGAGGTGTACATAAGTGTTTGAAGGGGCCAGATTCGAAAGGTCAGGTAAGTTGGATTCGGCAGTGTAAGAGTTTGAATCTCTTCATCCCTGACCCGAGCATGAGATCACCTCATTTTATAGTTGAAGTTCTTTTTCCATCAACGGAATCAAGGTTTCTTCTAACTCTTTACATTTAATACAGATATCTTGTTTACAATTATTTGCTGCATCAGAAATCGGCTCTTCTGCCTCTTCTCCATTATTTACTGCAACAAGCTTCGACAATTTGAGTATTTGCATTAACACATCTTGAAGTTTTTCTTCGTTGTATTTAAAGAACAAAAAATGTCCACCAACTATGATAGGTTCTTGCTGTTTTAGTGCAATTGTATACCATGTAAAACTTTGCGCTTTAGGGAACGAATCAGGTCCACCAAAATATAATTTAAACGCTGTTTGTATATATTTTTTGCTTTTGGCATCTGAAATCTGCCGCGCAAAAGCAAATATATTCTGTAATGTACTATAGCACTCCATTCTTTTTTCAAATAGCGCAATCTTGTCTTGTTGTTTCGCAATCTTCTTTGGAATCCAAATAGCTATCATAATTGCTACAAACGAAGCAATTACTCCAACCCATGAGGCAACAGCAGAAACTGCATCCCAGCTGTTTTCTAATGTTGGCGCATAGGTAATGCGCCAGCCAAATAGTGCCATTACAAGAGCAACAACCGTGACAATAGCAATTGCAACCGCAAGTGGGAACCATCTTCCATTAATTAACTTCTTCAAATTACCACACCCCAATATCTACATCTATTTGACAGGGTTTAGCTGATAGTAAGAGTTCCTCTCAATGGCTCATCTATAAGTTAAGCAGTTATAAAATAATGTTTTTATCGTTAGATTCGGTGAAGCAAATAACAACTCAACTCTTACTGCTAAAATACTTCATTCGTGTTCGGGCGTATACCTATCTAAAGGGTATTTAAATCCCGGGTTCTGCTTTTTAAATTCTTTGTACCCATTTAAAATGTTTATAGCTAATGCAGCCGCACAAAATGGTCTATCGTGTACATAATCATTTTCTTCATACTGCAGACGAAAATTATCTCCATAGTCAGGAATCAACAGCCTATAGCGGTTATTTTGATCTTCGTTCCGCATTATGTGTTGCTTATAAAGGTCTACATCTCCATTATGCAAGATTGCACATCGGACGGCATAGCATTCTTTACCAGTTAAAAATTGGTATTGGGGGGTACACATATTTATTATACCAATTTAGGTATCTTGTAGATTCTTTTTGACCCTTCAACACTTTATCATTTAGTCCATAACGACTACACACACTTGGGATAGTCAACGCTAATGCCAGTTCGGCAAAAAAACATCTTGCATCTCTTGATTTTTCAATTTCTCTTTGTATAATATCTTTTTCCATCAGACTTCTCCTGTTTGCTCTTTACGTAATAGAAACTTAGGTACAGACCTCAGAGACATCAATTTGGTCGGAAATAAGCTTTGGTAAAATCAAATCTCTCAAGCTACCTAATTTACTATTCTCAATGCAATTATTGTAAATTTTCTTAAGTAGTAACGCTCCGGTAGAATTAAACGCTACAAGAGCTTCACGCTTTCAAATCCAGATTTAGTTAAAGTACGGCTTGTTTCGGTGATAAAGGACTCATTGATATCAACCGCACGAAGTCATTTTACTTCACCATTAAAATACTCTGGATGAGTTTGAGACGGATTAACATAACCTTCTTGAAAATTGCAGAGCATTGAAAGGACTGTTTCCTAAACATAAGATGATACTACAATTTTCTTATGTAATACAAACAGTCGTTGCCATAAGTTCCCGCTGACCTTATTGTTCAGTTCAATTTTGTCGTCAAGGGAGCGCAGCAGTGCCCCTATCTTTTTTTGCTCATGTATGGATGACAAATCAATTTCTAAGTCCTGTACAACGTCCGTCTGAACTCTCTGTTTCCCTGATAAACCAACTTTAGATTTTATGGCCGCATTACGAATAAGTGAACTGCAAACCAGATAATGGCCATGATGAAGTAGGCCTTCGGCTGGGAGTGGGGTTGGAGTCCTGGCCAAAGACGGAAATCTCGTTGATGTTGCCGCCGTGGTTTGCCACGAACTTGGCTGACTGGACGAACATACCACAGCTGCCGCAGCAGGGATCGTAGACCCGGCCGTTGTAGGGCTGCAAAATCTCCATCAGGGTTTTGACCACGCAGGCAGAGGTATAGAATTCTACGGTCAGCTTGCCATCCGGCTCAGCGAATTTGGACAGGCAATATTCATAGGTACGGCCCCGAATGTCCTTGCTGTTGCCGTGCTCCACCATCTGAATATTGGTAAATAGGTCTACCACATCATCCCCCAGGCGGCGTTTGTCCAGCTCCTGGCGGGCGAAGTTCTTGGGAAGGATGTCTTTCAGCCGCTTGTTCTCTTGCTCGATGGCCCGCATGGCCTCGTCGATGACAGTGCCGATTTCCGGCGTGTGGGCCGCCCACGCGATCACGTTCCACCGAGTGTTCTCAGGTACAAAGAAGATATTCTCGGCGGTGTATTCGTCCTTGGCCTCATCGAAGCTGTCGCCCTCATTCACAAGCTCCTGATACTTGGCTTCGAAGCGGTCGGAAATGTATTTTAAGAAAATCAGACCCAGGACAACGAATTTATACTCCGAAGCATCCAGATTTCCGAACAGCACACAGGTTGCGTCCCAGATCTGTTTTTCAAACCCAATGTTGCTGGTATTAGTCTCTGCTATGGAAAGTGCTTCCTACTTTCTCGGTGTATGATAAAATCATTTGTATAGTTTGTCGGTAGCTTCTTTGCTCAATCTGGGATCAAGAGGTTTTTTGGCATCCGGGGGAAGTAGCCAGGTTTTTCCTGCCTTAACGGTTCCCGGGATGCGTCCCTGTGCGCAGAGTAGTGCCACACGCCGAGCCGAGATCCCCCACAGTTCAGCTGCTTGTTTCGTAGTTAAAAATTCCATAGAGCATCCCTCTACATTCCAAATTTCTACCAAATATTATATTCTGTTATCTGAATACAGGCAAGATACTTTTTCGTATAGGGATATAAAAATCTCTTTGCCTCATAAACAGGCTTATTCTTTGATTATGCGGCGCATTTTTTGAGGATAACCGCTGCTTTCATTTTCGGGGTTATCACTCACTTTTGAAAATGTGATCAATAAAGTTGCGATCTTTAGAAAAGGAAAAAGACAGAACTAATTTTGTAACAACCCGCATCCATGTGCGTCATATAGGCAGAAAGCGAGGTGGTGTGGATGGATTTTGACCAACTGTATAAGGAACAGTTTCCTGTGGTGTACCGCTATCTGACAGGACTCTGTGGAAACCAAGCGTTGGCGGAAGAATTGGCCCAAGAAACATTCTGTCGTGCCATTGAACACAGCGCATCCTTTCAAGGAAAATGTAGGCTGTCCGTATGGCTGTGCCAAATCGGAAAGAACTGTTGGCTTTCTTATTTGAGAAAGGCAAAACGACAGGCGGGAGATGAGGCCCTGGAGCAGATGCCTTCCCCTCAGAATGTAGAAGAGGACCTGCTCATTCAGGAAAACGCTCGCCAGATCCATCAGCGGCTCCATGCTCTGCCAGAGCCATACCGGGAGGTGTTTACCCTGCGGGTCTTTGCGGAACTACCCTATACGCAGATCGGCGAATTGTTCAGCAAATCTGAAAACTGGGCCAGAGTGACTTATTATCGTGCGAAACAGAAAATCAAGGAGGGATTATGATGAAATGTGACATCATCCGCGACCTGTTGCCCCTGTACTGCGACGGGCTGTGCAGCGAGGCCAGCAAGCAGGAGATCGAAGCCCATGTGGCACAATGCCAGGAATGCCGCGCCTGTTTGGCGGAAATGAAGGAGGAGGCTCCCGTCCCCTCGCTCTCTCCTGAGTCGGAAACGGAAGCCCGTGTTCTTCAGGGAGTGAAGAAGAAGTTTTCCCGTGGGCGCCGGCGGGCGGTCCTGATCGCCGTGGCGGTCATGCTGATCTTCTCCATTGTTTTGGCAGGTGCGGCCGACGTTCCGCAGCCGGTACCCTATACCGACGGTCTGGTGACGGCAGAGCTTGCGGTGGATGAAGTAATTGACCTCTACTATCACGGTGGGAGCTACGATTCTTTCTACGGTTTTAGCCGGGAGGTGGACGGACGAAATGCTGTTTTCCTCTATTTTGACCGTACCCTTCGCGCGGATGTGATGCCGGATCGTAAGGGACATTTGTGCATCGGCAACGGTCTGCTGACCGACTTTGAGACAGCTACCTATCAAGTAGATCGGCAGGTGGACGCGGTCTACTATTTGGTGGGAGACTATCTGCAACTCCCCGGTCTGGCGCAGGACGAATTCGAGCAGGCTGTGGCGGATGCGGTCCTTCTGTGGGAGCGATGATCCCCAGTCTGCAAACAGAATGCCTGGGCACCCTTTCGATGGCTGCCCAAGCTGATTTTATGTTTCGTCTTCCTATACGCAACAAGTGCTATTCTCCTGGTTCAATAGGAGAATAGCACTCGTATTTTGGTAAGCTATTGACATTCAGCTTTCACTGATGACAGAGTTTTGAATGTCAAGATTGTTCATTCACAACTACTGCATCGATGGAATCAACCTCAACTGTTGCTTCGTTGGAATCCAACACTTCAACACGCTGAAGCAAGAAGAAGCTTGCTTTACTTCAACGTGCTAAAGAATAACGAAAGGTTTTCTACTAAAAGACATCGAGCAGGTATCAGTAGCTTGTACCTCTTGCAGTGCACTGCCTACTTCTAACGATACCCTGTACGCCCCGGTAGAGTAGTTGGTTCGTGCTGGACCGGATTGGGATTGCTGCACCGCTGCTTGGCAACCTGAACCCTGGAATTTTGCTTGAAACCCCGAGTTTTTTGAACCAGCCCTGTGTGGAGCGGAGGTGGATTGCTCTTGCGCTGAAGCATCGAGCCTGGAAGCTGGTGGAGCAGCGCCTCTGGCTGTTGGGCTAAACAACCAACCAAACAGTTCTTTGTATCAAAGACGCAGGATTCCTGACTTGCGGTGCGTGCTGTAAGGTGGAGGACCTTGGGCCTGTTGCTCGTGCCGGAGGTTGAGGGCTTTCTCACTCGGGCGGCGCAAGACACCCCCTGCGCCGCGTAAAAGAGCATACGACTGCTCTCTTCGCGGCACAGGGGGTTATCAGAACTTGTTTGTTCTGATCAGCGGTAATCGACCAATCCACTCGCTTCCATCTTCTCGCTCCAGGAAGTTGTTAGAGTGGATTCCCCCGGCTTTCGCCGGCGAGAAGCCCTCCTGCCTAATTTATATGAACCCGGACAGGCACACCCGGTTGACGGAGGTTTCGGATTACCTTTCCCACGTTTCCCCCGAACAGACTCTATAGCAGCGGCTCTGTCACACCAGGTTCCAATTATTGATCTCGTGGGCTGGAACACGCATAGACCCCCGTTGCCGACCGCAGGGCCGGCAAATCTGATATGCAGCCTGTCCGCTGTGGGGGACTCCGGCGGGAATCATGGGTCTGGTCCCGGACGTATCCCTCATCTCCACGCGCTGCAGGCGTTGTCTATATGCGTTATATGCGGTAGATTTATTTTCTATTTTGCAGAATTCAATGTTTGGTACAACACGGAGGTGTTTTATCGTATTTTAATTGCATGTTTCAAAGAAAACGATAAAATTGCTTCACTAATATATCTCTAAAATTTATTTTTTGATATTTTAAGTGGATTGACATTTTCGTCAAATCTTCAAGATAGGTGAGGTAAACCGCAATTCGGGGCGGTTTCATATTTATTGCCGTGACGGACACAATAATAAAAATATCGGGCTCACCACACAAGGTGAGCCCGATTATTATATTACCCGGCAACATCACTCTTACTGGAGTCTTTCCTTTTGATCTTCATGAGCATTTTGCAAATAATCAATCGCCTGTTCCGGTTCACTGACACACCAGACAAGAAACCTGATGATCAATTGCTCAAGGCTGATGCCCATGGGCTGGATAATCTGTTCGACCTGTTCTTTGAGTTCAGTGTCGATTGTAATCGTAAGTACTTCAGTGCTGTTTCCCATTGAATCTTTTTCTCCTTGTCTTACTTCCTCCGGTAGAAATATACCATTTCTTACCTTGGGCTGTGCTTCCTCTTACATACAGAGACAAGCCTATGGTTCCTCTCATTACACGCATCCTATATATGCCACATGGAGGTGCCCGATGTTGGATGACACAAGCTATCAGATATCCTTTGTACTCAGCAGCGGAGTATCTGGCAGAGACTGATGAGGAATTGTCGGTCAAATTAAACTTAGTGACTTTTTGCTGTATATAAGATTAGCTGTCCGTTTTACGGCCGTCCAAGATGAGATCTAACCAGCAGTCGACGCAAAACACATCATGGATCGTATACCCATATTTGCGCACCAGCGCCTGCTCGTCCACCGGTTCGGGCCGTGGAGCCTGACCCAACATATACAATGCCATCCGTCTCGCATGGCGCCAGACCTCAGGCAAGGTATATACAGCATGGGCCGGTTTCTCTCTCTCACAAATACAGCATTTGATCTTTGGATTATCCAGGCCGGCAGTTTCAATTTCTTCCAGGATTTCGTCGATTTCATCTACATTGATATTATTGGTTTGGTATCCTGTGCGCATAATAATCCTCCTCGTCTTAGTAAATCCTCAGATTTAGGTCATGCATTCCCTGCCCTTATTGATTTCCTGATTTTATTCGATTGGCAGACCATTAGAGATGCGGTAAAAGAGGATATCCTCGACATCCCCTGATGCAAATGCAGACTGGCGCGGGGCAGGCATTGCAGCCAGTGCGGCCTGATGCATCTGCTTCACGTGCTGTCTCGTTGCAGCCAACGAGTCCGCAAATTGATTGAGAGTCACCTGATCCATATGGAGCAGCTTTTGCACGATCTCTTCTGCGTCGCCATGATAGTAACAGATAGCGTTGTACAGTAGATCCAGGGAGATTTTCGCTTTTGCAGCATCGGTCATCTGCGCGTAGGTGTCGACAGCATAACGATAGCACTCAGTCATATCAGTTACCGTTCCTTTCTTGGATTGTTGGCGCGAATGGCTGACAGGTATCGGTAAACTGTGGGGCGGCTTACCTGTGCCAGCCTGGCCAATTCGCTCACATTGATTTCGCCAGCCTGTAATTTGACAAAGTATCGGTAAAAACTATCTGGGATGCGCTCGGCAGTGATGGGCGGGCGGCCCAACTGCTTACCTTTAGCTTTGGCATTGGCTACACCAGACCTCACCCTGGACCGGATCATAGAAAGCTCCAACTCGGAAAACACAGCAATCAGCTGCAAAAATGCCACAGTCATCGGATCTGGATCATCCTTTCGGCAGTCGATGGTAATGCTCCCCAAGATTTGGAGCCGGATGCGCTTGGACTTGATAACATCCACGATCTCACAAAATTGCTGTACCGAGCGGGACAATCTGGATGGCTCTGCGATTATCACCGTTTCTCCTGGGCGGACTGTATCCCACATCATATCTTGCTGCTCCTTGGTCGGCGCATCCCCATGCTCGTACTCCATCCATATTCTGGTTACCCCGGCTGCCTTGAGTTCCCTCACCTGCCGGTCAATATCCTGGCGGGTCTCATTGGTCGAGCACCGTGCGTAGCCGTGTACAGTACCGGCGTTATCTGTAACGATAATCCCCTCTTGTTTTTTCGTTGCATTTTTCACTGTTTTATCCCCTCTGGGAGGCCCCAAAATCGGGGCCTCCCGTGTGTAACGGCAAACAATTGTTTTACGGACAGCTCTCTGCCGCTTTGAGCTTTGTCTCGATTGCTTCCTCGATGGTGTATCCAATAATCTTACATGCCAGCCGATAGGTAAAAGGGGGAACGCCAGCGGGGGGTGGCCTGGAGGTGATCACCACAAACGCAGACATAGCCCACAGCAAGGTTCCCGAATCAGCATGGGATGCCAGAGGCCATAGGGCCTCATCCACCCAATCGGTCAGGTCGTCATCGCAGGAAACCCAGCTGAGGGTGAGCGCGTGGATCCTGGCGTAACTATCCATCCATGTCATGGCGACTCCTCCTGGCCCGTATTGGCTCCAATGCACGGCTTGGACTTGCCCCCTGACTCCCTGTGGGCAGGTACTGGATATACTTCCCGCATCTTGTCGTACATGTCACCCAGGAGTCCATCAAGGTGCTCTCTGAGCTCCTGATACGCCATTACAGTATCGAGTCCATCCTCCACACATAGGGTATACATGGCTGCAACTGCTGCCGCCCCATCCTCCATGGCAATCATGTGCGGGCTCTCATCGACTGACAAGCACATAGTCTCCGCAATGTTCCTTGCCTGTTTTTCCCGGTCTTTTTCCTGTTGTTTTTCTCTGACCGCTTTCAAAATTTTGCGATACTTGTCCATAATTAGTCCTCTTCGGTTGGGAGGCGAGGGGGAAATTTTTCCAACATGTCGCCCAGCAGGTCGTTGAACAGATATTCCAGGCGCTCCTGGATTTCCTGGTAATGGTTGACTGTATTGATATTGTGACTGGTACACAGGATGTAGAGTGCCGTCAATGCAGCTACGCCGTTGTCCAGTGCGTAGATATACGGGGCATCATCGACCAACCCGCACAGCCTGGGCATCAGGTACTCAATCTTGCGTTCGCGATCCTGATCTTCTTGTTCCAATACTTCCTTTAGAATTTTTCGGTAGCCATTCATTGCAATTCCTCCTTGTTTTGTAAAATATCCAAAATGATCGAACGTGCAAACACAGCAAGCGGTGTGTTACCGTTTTCTTTCGCCGCTTGTGAGATAACATCATACTCATTATCTGTTAGCAACAACCGGATACACCGATTGCGCTCCTGCCGGATTTGTCTCCAAAATGGCTCTACATGATATGTTGCCGCCAACGAGTCCAACTGTCCAGGCTGTATGCCCATCTTTGTAGCAAGATCGTTTTTTCCGTAGATAATGCCGGTATCCTTGTAGTACAGTAACCGCTCCAGCAGTGGATCGGTTGGTTCAATAGCCGGACCAAATAGAGTATCAGCATCCAGGTCGACCATTACGGAGATCAGCGCATACCGCTCTGGTGATGATAGCTTCCAATTTGTGAGCCGTGATAGTACGGCGGAAGACAAGCTGGCAAAGTACTGCTCATAGATTTGATTGCCATAATGCGCCCTTGCCGCCTCCTGGATTTTTTCAACGCTCAGGGTTTGATACTTGCTGATCTTGTCCACCCCATAACCTGCGTTGATCAATGCGGTATGCAGATTGTTGTATCCAACCGTTGGGGCATAGTCTTTACATAGCAGCGCCATCAGCATATCACTCAGCGGCTCCATCCATGGGGCTTTGTCTATGTGCTCAGTTTCCTGGCGTCGAACAGATACGAGCGGGAGAAACATCTCAGATAGACGTGTAAACTTGGCAGGCACAACAACAAGCGGCACTTGATGCATCGGGCAAAGGGGGAGAAGGGGAATCTGGTGTACCCGGTGCCAATATGGCTCCCCATATTTTTCTGTATCCAAGAGATAACAGGTAGGACAATACTTGAGCCCCTCCGTGCCATCCGGCATCTGTGTCCGTATGCTTGTGATACCTGATCCATGGCCGGCCCGTAATGCATCCCATACCTGCAGCTTTTTGCCTGTGGCAAAAAAACGGGTATAGTAGGGGAGCAGAGTATGATTTGCCAATACATCATCAATCGACAGCACCCCAGGCGGCAAGTTGGACAAGATGGCTGCGCAATCGCCTCCAGGGATAAGCCTGCCATGCACCATGGGCCGACCACCATATAGCTCACGGATGGTGGTTGCGTACTTGCTGTGGCCACTGCGTACATGGTAGCGACAGAGTACCGAGTACCACCACTCCCCGGGGTAGGGCGTGGGAAAGTGAGTCAGCATCGGTATAAAACCAACCGATGTACAAGAGCATCAGGGGCCCCGTGCATCTTTGGGATATGCATGGTAATCAACCTCCAAGCACCCATGCTCTTTGAGATGAGCCTCAAGATCTAATCCATTGTTGTACGCAACGAGCAGGTCTCCATCGTCTCTCTGTGCTGCCTTACGGCCTCTTTTGACTGCGTATTGTCTTGGCACTTCTTCCGTCTCTGGCGGCGGCTCTGGTGCCTCCAGACCGATTTCAAAATCCGAAATGTGAGTGCCAGCCGCATAAGTCCTTGGCACCTTAATAGCCAGCAGCTCGACCGCCCGCTGGATCACTTTTTCGTTGATGCAGCTGTAGCCCATAAGTAAGGCCTGTGCCTGCGACTCAGCAAAGATTTTAATCACATAGGCCGGGATACCGCCGCTGCAATCGTACAGTTTATTGGTAATCGAGGTAGTCAACAGTGCCGCCTGTGCGGTGTATTGATAGGGCCATATCTTGCGTACAAAGTCGAGATAGACCCCGTCCGGCCGAAATGGGGCCAGTCGGATGCCTCTGGTGCGCCTCTTTAGATGCTCCTGGCTCACAAATAACTCCTCTGCGACTGGTGTGCCGATAAAATAGATGGAGGTCATAGTCTCATTCGTTAGCTCCACGAGGAATCGCAGCAGTGGCTTTTCCTGCCTATTTTTGCGTGCAGTTAACACGGCGTTCTGGATTTCGTCAATCACCAGCAGCCCCACATGGTTGTTGGCCAGCAGGATTTTGGTTTGTGTAGCAATGGCCGATGCTGAGGCAGACCGCAGTCCCTGCATTGAATCCAGATAGTGCGAGCTAATAGCCTTATCCAGCGCAGCCATGATGTTATAACCGAGAGTCTTGACCGAGCAATCCGAAGGGCACTCCACATGCAGCCACAGTACCTGCTTGCCATAACAGGGCTGCCCATGGTACTCCGTATGCTCAATCACCTGAGGCATTGTCGAGAGGCACCGGCGCACGGTGGCCGTCTTGCCACACCCTGGAGCCCCCAAAATTGACCCGCTGTCTGCCTGCGTGGCATAGTTGGTGTTTCGACCACAGTAGCAGGCATTGATCGCCCTGGTCAACTCCAGCACGTCGGCCGTGCGGTATGTCGTGGAGATCGCCCGGTATAGCGTGTCGTAGATGGCGTACTGGTACGGCATCGGAACATAGATGGATGCCAGAGACGGCAGCAGTCCCCGTCGTCCCTCAGGTGACATCTGAGCCAGATCATAGGGGATGGGGGGGTAGCTTGCCACGGCTTTGGCAAATTGCTCTGGCGAGAGTATATCCGGCATGGCTTCCAGGTATGGGTTTCCTGATGAGCCCGCATAGATGGCACTGGCCGTATGGCCGGATGGATACTTACTCATGTCAGTTGCCCCCTTTCTGTACTCTTATCCTCATTGATTTTATCTCCGTCGACTTGCCTGATTGGCTCCCGCCTACTGTCTGCCTGCTCAATAATCGAGCGGATGGCCTTCATGGCTGTGATACTTACAGCAGTCTCTCGCAGTCGAGCCGCCTGTGCATGTGCCTTAGCGGCTT
>ULQC01036637.1_pt1 | contig 20277 bp, 22 predicted proteins | sample 1954091 | NCBI WGS metagenome assembly ULQC01 (sample SAMEA4835645, study PRJEB28245) | human gut metagenome | biome: gut microbiome; material: fecal sample | place: Denmark | collected 2008
CCATAAGATCGTAGAGATGGGTATGGCACACGTTCCGGAGGGAAGACGAGTATTTGCGGATATGTCCGTTTACGAGAATCTTCTTCTTGGAGCTTATACAAGAAAGGACAAGGCGGAGATCGCAGAGAGCCTTGCCAGTGTATACAAGAGATTCCCGCGTCTGGAAGAACGTAAAGGACAGCGTGCCGGAACACTTTCCGGTGGCGAGCAGCAGATGCTTGCCATGGGTCGTGCGCTGATGAGTAAGCCAAGGATCATCCTGATGGATGAGCCGTCTATGGGTCTGTCACCGATCTTTGTAAATGAGATCTTTGATATCATCCGTGAGGTAAGCGAGAGCGGCACAACCGTACTTCTTGTTGAGCAGAATGCGAAGAAAGCACTTTCCATTGCGGACCGTGCTTACGTTCTTGAGACAGGAAGCATCACCATGGACGGAAAGGCCGAGGATCTTCTGAACGATGAGGCTGTTCAGAAGGCATATCTTGGAGAGTAGGAGGAAAGACATGGATAATTTCGTAATTACCATTGCAAGACAGTATGGAAGTGGCGGACGTACCATCGGAGAGGAGCTTGCAAAGAAATTAGGGATTTCTTACTATGACAAGGATATCATCCGCATGGCATCTGAGGAGAGCGGTATTCATGAGGAGCTTTTCGGACGCGTAGATGAAAATGTCAGCGCAAAACAGAAGCTTTTTGCAAAGACCGGCATCTATAAAGGAGAGCTGATTCCGCCCCAGAGCAAAGACTTCACGTCTGATGAGAACCTGTTTAATTATCAGGCGAAGGTGATCCGTCATCTGGCAGAGACAGAATCCTGTGTGATCATCGGACGCTGTGCAAACATGATCCTCAAGGATTATCCAAATGTCCTTCGGGTGTTTGTTTACGGAGACTGGGATTTCCGTATCTGCGAGGCAAGCAAAAAGCTCAGCGGCAGCACAAAGGATATTGAGAAGTTCATGCATAAGGATGACAAGCGCAAGGAAGACCTGTCGAAACGCTTTATGGGCGTTGACTGGGCAGATATGACAAAGTACAATCTGTGCCTGGACAACGGTACCCTTGGCTATGAGAAATGCATTGAGGAGATCGAGAGCGCGCTTGAGATCCTGAAGAAATAAAAGAACAGACTGCGCGGATATCCCCGGGAAGAGAACAGTAAGAAGTCTTTTCCCGGGGATTTTTTCATATATTGTGGAAAAGTATGTTTGATCCGGCGGGAGATATGGATAAGCGAAAAAAATATTTCCGGGCAGTGACAGTGGCGCTGCTGCTGATCGCGTTCAGTGGATATGGAAAAATTTCAGACCGTGCGTTTCGGATGCAGGTGGTCAGGATGATCGCCGGTGAGGGGATGATCCGGCTGGTGGAGGCGCAGTATGTGGGAAAAAGCAGTGGGCGGGAAAACAGGAGTTATGAGGAGGCAGAACAAAAAGCAGGAAATATTGGCAGTGTTCAGAAAAAATATGGACAAAAAGCAGCAGACCCGGTGGCGGAAACTTTGTCTGACAGGAAGGACAATGAGGACCGTCCCAGGGCAGCACTCACCTTTGACGATGGCCCCCATGCAACATATACACCCTTGCTTCTGGATGGCCTGCATAAGCGTGGAATTCATGCCACATTTTTTCTTATGGGAAAAAATATCGAGGGAAAAGAAGAAATCGTAAAACAGATGCAAAAAGACGGCCATCTCATCGGCAATCACACTTACGACCATGTACAGCTTGATAAGCTTCCCGGTGACCAGGCCTGCCAGCAGATCTTAAAGACAAATAATGAGATCTATGAGATCACAGGAGAATATCCTTTGTATCTTCGTCCGCCCTATGGAGCCTGGCCCAAAAATCTGGAACTCTGTGTGACCATGCTTCCGGTATTCTGGGATGTGGATACCCTGGACTGGAAATCAAAAAACGTTCAGTCTGTGGAAGAAATTGTAAAAAGAGAAGTGAAGGATGGCTCGATTATTCTGATGCATGACAGTTTTCCCACTTCTGTGGAGGCAGCTCTGGAGATCGCGGATATGCTTACGGAAGCGGGGTATGACCTGGTGACAGCGGATCAGCTGCTGGTGACGTAAACAGTAACGGAACATCCTCTTTGCCGCAGAGCAGAAACAATTGCTTTTTTGTGTGCAAACAGGTAAAATTATAAAAATAAGAATCTATCAGCTGCCGGAGCAGAACCGGCGGCAGTTTTTTACAGAAATTACAGGAGTGAAAACCATGGACTTATTTGAATATGCAAAATCAAAAACTCTGGACCAGGAGTCTCCCCTCGCATCCAGACTGCGTCCGCGAACACTGGATGAGGTGGTAGGGCAGCAGCATATCGTCGGAAAAGACAAATTGCTGTATCGTGCCATTAAGGCAGATAAGCTGACATCTGTTATCTTTTACGGCCCTCCGGGAACCGGAAAGACTACCCTTGCAAAAGTCATTGCCAATACTACAAGCGCCAGTTTTACCCAGATCAATGCAACCGTAGCGGGCAAGAAAGATATGGAAGCAGTTGTAAAACAGGCTCAGGATGATCTTGGCATGTATGGAAAAAAGACCATTCTGTTCATTGATGAGATCCACCGTTTCAACAAGGGACAGCAGGATTATCTTCTTCCCTTTGTGGAGGACGGAACCATCATTCTTATCGGGGCCACAACAGAGAATCCATATTTTGAGGTAAACGGAGCGCTTCTTTCAAGATCGATCATCTTTGAATTGAAGTCCCTGGAGATACCGGAGATAAAGGAACTGATCCTGCGTGCGGTTAACGATCCGGAACGTGGAATGGGAAGCTATGGCGCGGTGATCGAGGAGGATGCTCTGGAATTTCTGGCAGATATGGCAGGAGGAGACGCCAGAAGCGCCTTAAACGCCATAGAACTGGGAATCCTCACCACACCCCGTGATACAGACGGTAAGATCCATCTGACCCTTGAGGTGGCTTCTGAGTGTATCCAGAAGCGGGTGGTGCGCTACGATAAGAACGGGGACAATCATTATGATATCATTTCTGCCTTTATCAAGAGCATGCGAGGCTCCGACCCGGATGCGGCAGTCTATTATCTGGCAAAAATGCTCTATGCAGGAGAAGATGTGAAATTTATCGCAAGAAGGATCATGATCCTTGCTTCCGAAGATATCGGAAACGCAGATCCCCAGGCCCTCTGCGTGGCAACGGCAGCAGCACAGGCAGTGGAACGTGTGGGAATGCCGGAGTCCCAGATCATTCTTTCGCAGGCAGTAACATACATGGCCTGTGCGCCCAAGAGCAATTCCGCAGTGAATGCCATACAGGAGGCCATGCGCTGCGTGAAGGCGAAGAAGACAACTGTGCCGGTACATCTGCAGGATGCCCATTATGGTGGCCACGAAAGACTTGGACATGGCATTGGATATAAGTATGCCCATAATTACCCGAATCATTATGTAAACCAGCAGTATCTCCCGTCAGAGATCGAAGGAGAACATTTTTACGAACTCAGTGATATGGGATATGAAAAAAAACTGAAAGAGCATATGAAAAAAATCCACGAAGAAGCGGAATAAGAGAATATGAGTAAGACAAATAATGGAGGAGCCTTTCAGAGAAGCTCCTCCATTATTTTGTCGTAGACGTTCTGGTATTTATAAGGCCAGCTTTCACATACGGACTGAGCCGCAGCAAGATTGGGAACCTTGATACTGAGATCAACAATACTGACACCGCCTTCGATGATCCGCAGGCGGACGGAGTAACTGCCCTCCCTGGTGGGATAATAATCCGCAGGAGTGAGAAGATGTTCCTCAATTTTGCAGTGGAGAGAATTGAGATATTCCTCCACTTCTTTCTTAATGTCAGAAGAAAGTTCTTTGGAAAAATATTTGAGTGTATTTTTTCCCTCTTCAGTCAGACGGTAATACGTGCGGTTGGACTGAGAAGACATTTCCACAAGATCTGCCTCAACCAGTTCGGAAACGGCCTGCTGAAGCTGAAAATAATTGGTATATTTCCGATCCAGGATAAAATCGGTGATCTGCGAGTTCGTGAGATCCCCTTCGGAATTCTGCAGCATGTATAAAATGATAAGTTTGTAGGTTGTAAAAGGTGATGCCATAAGAATCCTCCTTTTTACTGGCTTTTTGAAAGAACCTCAAGGGCTTTTCCCTGAAAACTTTCTTTTTCTTTCATCCGGTGATGAAGAAGATTTAAAACTTCACGTTTGCGGCTGGCCCATAAAGGTGCGATCAGCAGATCTTTCGGGCCGTCCCCTGTTACACGGTGGATCACGATATCCGGTCTGAGATGTTCCAGACAGTCAATGACAAGGTTCAGATACTCGTCCCGTTCATAAGTGCGGAAAAGACCGGCTTCATGATCAGCGGCAAGATCTGTACCACGCAGTACATGAAGAAGCTGCAGCTTGATCCCCTGGATATCCATGGCGTTCAGATAAGCCATTGTTTCCAGGATATCCTTCCTGCTTTCGCCGGGAAGCCCCAGGATGGTGTGGACGATCACTTCGATGCCGCCTGCGCGGAGATTTTTTACTGCGGTATCAAAACAGGACAGTGGATAGCCGCGCCGTATATATCTGGCGGTATCTTCATGGATAGTCTGGAGTCCCAGCTCCACCCACACCGGTTTGATCTGGTTCAGGGAATAAAGAAGCTCCAGTACATCATCTCCCAGACAGTCCGGTCTGGTACCAATGGACAGTGCCACGATATCCGGATGGGAGATGGCTTCTGTGAAGATCTTACGCAGGTGTTCCACAGGAGCGTATGTGTTTGTATATGCCTGAAAATAGGCGATATATTTATGAATCGGGCGTTTGGAAGAGAGACTTTTGATCTGTGTGTTGATCTGCTCTGTAATGGAAAGAGCGGCGTTTGCTGCAAAATCTCCGCTTCCGCCCTGGCTGCAGAAGATGCAGCCTTTTTTGCCCAGGGTGCCGTCACGGTTGGGACAAGACATGCCGCCGTTTAATGCAACCCGGTAGACCTTTTCGCCGTATCGCTCCCGGAGCATATAGTCCAGAGAGTGGTAAGGCTTGTCGTTCCAGCGTTTCATTATGCCTCTTTCAGTTCGTTTTTCTCTTCGTCGTTTTCGTCGTTTTCATCTTTCGGTATATAGTTATCGAAGATCTTTACAAAGATCTTTGATTTCCAGTAGGCCAACGTGGAAAATCCCATCAGAATAAAAAGCATGATCAGGATGGATGTAAACTGTGCGTAGCTCACATAAGCAAAAAGCCACATCAGAAGGAGCGGAGACGCAGAGATCACAAGCATCAAAAGTGTCAGCGGAAGATGGCGGACGGACATCAGGAATGCATTTACAAAGGTATTTTTGACGGAATTAAAAAATTTGGCAAGGATCGGATAAATGTACAGAAGGATCATAGCATAGATCAGGGCAAATGCGATAAATAAACTGAAAAGTCCCTTGTACATGGCTCCGCTTCCGGCTTTGGCGATCCGAAGATCAATAAACAGAACTGCGGCAGTAAGCAGCATGATGATATTGATGATGGTTGCCTGTTTGAAATTCTGTTTAAAGGAACGGAAAAAGCTGCGGGCGATATAGGATTCTTCGTCTCTTGCCATCTTCAGAGTGACATAGTAGAGCGCTGTTATGGAGGCGCCTGCGGTGACAACCGGAATACAGCAGAGAATGCACAGAAAATTCAGAAGAAGCAGGTCTGCCACGCGTCCCATGAACACGAAGAACTTATTGTCCATGTTAAAAAAACGGTTCATTTGATAAGTCTCCTTTTCTTTTGGATATTATTTTAAGTATACCCAATCAGCGCAGAAAAAGCAAACCCCAAATGGTTTCCGGAGATGGAAATGGAAAACGCAGGTGTCCGTCATAGAAAGACAAAAAAGCGAAATAGTTTATTAAATTTCCCTAAAATGCTTGCCTATCACGATTTAGAGTGTTAAAATATCAGTATTGTATCAGACGAAAATTATGTATTTTAAAGGAGCGTAACAATGAGCAAAAAAATCAGGACGGAGGCTGTGGATCATCTGTTTGAAGCGATCCTATGCCTGAGGGACAAGGAAGAGTGTTATACATTTTTTGAGGATGTTTGCACCATCAATGAGCTGCTTTCTTTATCTCAGCGCTTCGAGGTAGCCAAGATGCTTACCGATAAGCGTACATACCTTGATATTTCCGAGAAGACAGGAGCTTCCACAGCTACGATCAGCCGTGTAAACCGTTCCCTGAACTATGGAAATGACGGTTATGAGATGGTATTTGCACGTATGAAGAAGAATAACGAAGAGCAGGGTGGCGAAGCAGAATAGGACTTATGCCCATGCCGTGAATGATAACGGATAATGCTATAACGTAAAAAGAGACAGGCGATCATGCGTCTGTCTCTTTTCTTCATGCGCCTGGCGGCACACGTTTCCGACCGGATGTAAGAGCCGGATATTATTTGCCTTTTTTTGAGGAATCGGTATCTTTTGGAGAATTCATGTGGTCGATCATATTTTCGATGATCATTTTTTTCATGTATACGTCGAAGCTCAGCAGGCAGATAAAAGAAAACTGATGAAGGAATTCCTTATCTTCCGGATCAGCATCTTCGAATATTTCTCCGGCGCTTTTGAACCGGCGCATGAGATCTTTTTCCAGGTAACGGATCTGAGTCTGTTCCATACTGAAAACTTCCTGATAGATATAAGTCATATCTTTCTCAGTCATGGATTTGAAATATTTATCCGTGATCGGCCCGAGAAGAGTCTGGATGTCACTGATGGAGAGAATATTCTTAAAATAGTAAATAAAGATCAGCATCAGCAGATGTTCCCGGGAGTAGCGTTTCTTCTCCGGCGGGGGGAGAAGCTTATTCTTGGCGTAGTTGTTGATCATGGTCTTGGTCAGGATCTTGTCATCCTCGTGACGTTTGGTGGAAGCGAGATTTTCTTCCATGAAAGTAGTGACCTGATCCATGTAAAGATCGATGTTTGGGATTTCATCTGGTTTTATATAATCAAGCTCAGCAATTTTCGCAAAAATGCTGCTCATCATTTCTTTTTCGTTTCTTGTCATCACATTATCACCTCTGCTCCTTATTATATAGTTTTAAATACTACTTGTAAAGAAACTTTTTTCCGGGAAAATGAGAAAGTGAGGTTGTGGCTTTACCGGAAAGAAAAGACATGGTAGTATATAAAGATACTGTTGATATGGAAAAAGAAATGGAGATCAAAATGAGTATACAGGATGCTTTGGACACATTGAATCCCATGCAGCGGGAAGCTGCTGTACATACAGAGGGGCCGCTTCTGATTCTTGCAGGAGCCGGTTCCGGAAAAACAAGAGTGCTGACTCACAGGATTGCCTATTTAATGGAGGAAAAGGGCGTCAATCCATGGAATATCCTGGCGATCACCTTTACCAACAAGGCTGCCAGTGAGATGCGGGAACGTGTAAATAAAATTGCGGGAATGGGCGCAGAGAGCGTATGGGTTTCTACCTTTCATTCTGCATGCGTGAGGATTTTACGCAGACATATTGAAGTGCTGGGATTTAGCAGTAATTTTACCATCTATGATACCGACGACCAGAAGACAGTCATGAGGGAAATCTTCCGGAAATTCAGTATCAATACAAAAATTTATAAAGAACGCGCTGTTCTTGCGGAGATTTCCCATGCCAAGGATGAGCTGATCACGCCGGAAGAGATGGAGCTGAATGCGGGAAGTGATCCGGATGCACGGAAGATTGCAGGCATGTATAAGGAATACCAGTCCATCCTCCGGGGAAACAACGCCCTGGATTTTGATGACCTGATCGTGAAAACCGTGGAGCTTTTCCAACACAATCCGGATATCCTGGATTATTATCAGGAACGTTTCCGGTATATTATGGTGGATGAGTATCAGGATACTAACACCGCACAGTTTAAATTCGTAAGTCTTCTTGCGGAAAAATACAAGAATCTCTGCGTAGTTGGCGATGATGACCAGTCTATTTATCGTTTCCGTGGAGCAAATATCGGGAACATCCTGGGCTTTGAGAAGGTTTTCACTGAGGCGAAGGTGGTACGGCTGGAGCAGAATTACCGTTCTACACAGAATATCCTGAACGCAGCCAACGAGGTAATTGCCAACAATACAGAACGTAAAGAAAAACGACTCTGGACAGAGAACGAAGAGGGCGATAAAGTACATTTCCGTCAGTTCAACAACGGATTTGAGGAAGCGGAGTATGTTGCAGGAGAGATCATCCAGGGGCGCCGCAACGGGAAATTCCAGTACAAGGACTGTGCAGTACTTTATCGGACCAATGCCCAGTCCCGTCTCTTTGAGGAGAAATTTCTCCTGGCAAATGTTCCTTATAAGATTGTCGGCGGCGTGAACTTTTATGCCCGCAAAGAGATTAAGGATCTGTTAAGCTATCTGAAGACCATTGACAATGCCAGTGATGATCTGGCTGTGCGCAGGATCTTAAATGTGCCAAAAAGAGGGATCGGACTCACCAGCATCGGCCGTGTCCAGGACTATGCGGATATGATGAACCTGAGCTTTTACGATGCGCTCCGCGTGGTGGAGGAAGTACCGTCCATTGGCAGGGCAGCAGGAAAGATCAATGATTTTGTATCCTTTATCCAGGGACTGAAAAGTAAGGCAGAGGCCTATACAGTCCGTGAAACCCTGGAAGAGGTCATTGAACTTACCGGTTATGTGAAGGAACTGGAGGCAGAGAAAACGGAGGAGGCTCAGGCGAGGATCGAAAATATCGACGAGCTGATCTCCAAGACAGAATCCTTCCAGGAAGCCATGGAGGAGGCCGGACAGCCGGCAACACTTTCTGCATTTCTGGAGGAGATCGCACTGGTGGCAGATATCGATTCTGTTGATCCGGATCAGGATTATGTGCTGCTGATGACTCTTCACAGTGCCAAGGGACTGGAGTTCCCAAATGTATTTATCGTGGGAATGGAGGACGGTGTTTTTCCGGGATATGCTTCCATCTGGTCCGGTGATCCGTCGGATATCGAGGAGGAGCGAAGGCTCTGTTATGTGGGGATCACCCGTGCCATGAAGGAACTGACTTTAACCTGTGCAAAACAGCGGATGATCCGTGGGGAGACTCAGTATAACCGTGTGTCACGTTTTGTAAGGGAGATTCCACGGGAGCTGGTAGATCTTGGACATACCATTCAGGAGAAAAAGCCCAGAGTAGATGATATCGTATCTCCGAAAAGCGCCTATGCCCAGATGAAAATGAATTTCCAGGCAAAGAGCACCCTGCAGAAAAAAGATTTCACAGTGAAGAAGGCGGACAGCCTGGACTATGGTGAGGGAGACACGGTCCGTCATGTGAAATTCGGAGTCGGTATCGTAAAAAATATCGCAGACGGAGGCAGAGACTACGAAGTGACGGTAGACTTTGACAAAGTCGGCGTGAAAAAAATGTTCGCCGGTTTTGCCAAGCTGAAAAAGATCTGAGAGGGATCTCTCCGGGCAGACTATTTCTGCAAAAAACTGTAAAAATCCGGCCTCAAGGTTGTAATTGGAAAACCGGTATGTTAGAATCAGTATCAGCGTAATTGAATTGCTGTGAAGTGAACAGTATCACCGGCACATATGCTGCCGGATACTGTGAGAGGGAATCGGGTAAAAAGCCTGAGCGGTTGCGGCCACTGTATACAGAAGAAGGGATTTCACATGCCATTGCAGAAACTCATGTGAGAAGGCGAAATCCCGATGTCAGAGAGATTCTGGAGAAAATTCTGATATATCATTCATGATCGGCTAAAAGATGAATGGTGTATCAGTTTTTATTTTGCGGAGTTTTTTCTGAGTCTGTAAGTCAGGAAACCTGCTTGACAGTATGTAAGTGGGAGCTTCCGTACAAAGTGTTCCGTGCAGATTTTATGAAGCCCCATCTTTTCGGTTACCCATAGGCAACAGGAGATAAAACAGGCGAAAAGAGAGGAAATGAAATGAAAAACAAGTATGTATCCACAAGAATCATGGCAATGGTAATGGCAGCGGCAATGACCGTATCAGCAACTCCGGCTGTTTATGCCGCAGAGAGAGCAGACTCCGAGACCATCAAGGAAGACAACCAGCCGGCAGCAGAAGACAGTACAGAGTCTGCAGACACCGAAGATTCTTCCGCAGAGGCAACCAAGACAGAATATCCTCTGACCATCACAACCTATGATTACGATGGAAACGAAATCGAAACCACTTATGAAAAAGCACCGGAAAAAGTCCTTGCTGTATATCAGGGAAGCATTGAGACTATGCTCGCACTTGGTCTGGAAGACCACCTGGTAGCTACCGCAGGTCTTGATAATGAAGTTCCGGAAGATCTCAAAGAAGCATTCTCAAAAACAAATTATCTTGACGAATTTACCCCATCCCTTGAAACTGTAACAATGCTGGAGCCGGACATGATCTTATCCTGGAGCTCTCTTTTCTCTGATAAGAATCTGGGAAATGTAACAGACTGGATCGACAAAGGCTGCAACACCTACTACAACACCAATACTCGTCCGGACGGCGACAGAACACTGGAAAATGAATTCACAGATATCTTAAATATCGGAAAGATCTTCGATGTACAGGACAAAGCACAGGCTATCGTTGATGATGCAAAAGCAGTGATCGACAAAACTCTTACTGCAACTGCAGATGTAAAAGACAAACCAAGCGTAATGGTATTGGAGCCTCTTGGAGATGACATCACAAACTATGGCGTAAAGAGCCTTGGCGGAGATATGGTAACACAGTTAGGCGCAACTCTTGCAAACCCGGATGCTTCCACCGTTGGAAAAGAGGATATCATCGCAGCCAACCCTGACGTGATCTTTGTGGTTTACATGCCATATGCAGGAGATGATCCGGAAACTGTTAAGAACAGCCAGCTTGCAGTGATCCAGGATGATGAGTCCCTGAAGAGCCTTGACGCAGTAAAGAACGGACGTGTTTACCCGATCATGCTCAGTGAGATGTATGCAAGTGCAACACGTACCCAGGACGGAATCGAAACTTTTGCAAAGGGATTATATCCGGACGTAAATCTTGACTGATCGGAGAAAATGCAGTGAAAGAAACAGCTTCACAGAGAAAAAAAGATAAGGTGCTCAGAACATCCATGTATGTGGCAGTTCTCATCGGACTTGCAGGATTCCTTATTTTTTCCATACTTGCAGCCATCACTTTTGGAAATGCGGATCTGTCACTGAAGGATGTATACAGCGTTATCGCTTATAAATTGTTTCATATAAAAAGTCTGTCCGCCTATGCGGAAGGCGCAGTTCATGATGTTGTGTGGCTGATCCGGCTGCCTAGAGTCCTTCTGGCTCTGGCAGTTGGAATGGCTCTTTCCGTGTGCGGCGTGGTGATGCAGGCTATCGTGCAGAACCCGCTGGCAGACCCGTATGTGCTGGGTATCTCATCTGGTGCATCTCTGGGTGCCACACTGGCCATCATGCTTGGAATCGGAAGCTTTCTTGGTGGAAACTCTGTGGGAATCACAGCTTTCATTGGCGCGATGATCACTTCTTTTGCGGTGATCGCCATTGCAAACATGGGTGGAAAGGCAACTTCCGCAAAACTGATCCTTGCGGGAATGGCGGTCAGCGCAGTCTGTTCTGCTTTTTCCAATTTTGTCATTTATATTACCAATGACAAAAATGCGGCAACAGAAGTTATGAAGTGGAGCATGGGAAGTCTTGCCGGAGCAAGCTGGACCAGAGTGGGTGTAATGCTTCCGGTCACGCTGGTGTGCGTGGCTGTTTTCTGGACGCAGTACCGGAACCTGAATCTGATGCTTCTGGGAGATGACGTATCCATTACCCTTGGAACAGATCTGCACAGACTGCGGACTTTTTATCTGATCGTTGCTTCTGTTATGATCGGATTTGCCGTGTACTGTGCCGGTGTAATCGGATTTGTGGGACTGGTGATCCCTCATGTGGTCCGGATCCTTTTTGGAACAGATCACAGAAAACTGCTCCCCTTAAGTGCGCTTCTTGGTGCATCGTTTCTGATCTGGTGCGATGTGGCATGTCGTGTGATCCTTAAAAATTCCGAGATGCCCATCGGTGTGCTGGTATCCATTATCGGTGCTCCCTGCTTTATTTATCTGCTTGTGCGGAAATCCTATGGATTCGGAGGTGCCCGGTAATGAAGATCACCACAGAAAATATTCAGGTTGGCTTTCACGCCAGACAGATCCTGAAGGGAATCTCCATAGAATCCCAGGATAAGGAACTGGTAGGAATCATCGGACCAAACGGAAGCGGAAAATCCACTTTGCTGAAATGCATTTACCGTATTCTGAAACCAGACGCAGGAGCCGTGTATCTGGACGGCGAGGAGCTTCATTCCATGAGTGTTCGAAGCTCTGCGAAAAAAATGGCCGTGGTGGCACAGCACAATTATTATAATTTTGATTTTACGGTCCGCGAGGTGGTTCTTATGGGGCGTGCGCCTCATAAAAAGACTCTGGAACGGGACAATGCAAAAGATTACCAGATCGTGGATGAAGCGCTGAAAACCGTACAGATGGAGGCGTTTGCAGACCGTACCTTTTCCACTCTTTCCGGAGGAGAGCAGCAGAGGGTGATCCTGGCAAGAGCACTTGCCCAGCAGACCTCTGCACTGATTCTGGATGAGCCTACCAATCATCTGGACATTACCCACCAGATCATGCTGATGGAGCTGGTGAAAAAACTTAATGTAACCGTGATCTCCGCTATTCACGATCTGAATATTGCAGCAGCATACTGTGATAAGATCTATGTACTGAAGGACGGAGTTCTGGAAGGTTACGGAACGCCGGAAGAAGTCCTGACCCCGGAGCTGATCCGCAGGATCTATAAAGTAGAAGCGGAGATCGTTTACGACAGCCGCGGAAAGATGCATATTTTGTTTTTATGATTCTGGCTGTGAGGCGGGATGCATAGAGGGAAAAAGATGAAAAAGATCGGGATTTTGACATGCCTTAATTCCAATGATGTGTGTACCAGGGCAGGATGTCTGTCTGCATTTCGGGAAAGAAGAGATTTTTTTTCCGGCTATCCGGAAGATACGATTCTGGCAGCTGTGATGACATGCAACGGATGCAAAGACACCAATGCAAAAGAACCTGCTGAAGATGAGGGGATTTTGGAAAAGGCAGATCGGCTGGTCAGTGAAAAGATCAGCGTCATCCATGTCGGGGTATGCCGTCTGAATGAGGAAAAAAAGGAATGTCCGCGGATAACACAGATCTGCGGTCTGATAGAAGAACGCGGGATCAAAGTGATCCGAGGAACCCATAAAGAATAAGAGAAAACCGCCGTATCTTTCCGGAAATGCCGGAAATACGGCGATTTTTTTACAGAATGTTTCTGCGAAAATTTGTGTAAGTTCTGGTAAAACCAGACATATGGTGGTATAATAAGAACATTAAAAAAAGGCTCGGGTGCAGCGACCTCAAAAAACGCTGCGCTGCAGATTTACTGACAGAAAGTACAGCCGAACAGAAAGAAAGGATGGTGCAGTGTTATGAATTTAAATACAACAAAGCTTGAAGAACTGCTTGCGACACTGAAGAAAAAAGAAGAAGAGAAAGATAAGAATACAGTCCTTTGGGTACTGGCGATCATCGGTGCGGTTGCAGCTGTTGCAGGAATCGCATTTGCAGTATACCGTTTCTTCGCTCCGGATTATCTGGAGGATTTCGAAGAAGATTTTGATGATGACTTCGATGATTATTTTGAGGACGAGGAAGAGTAAGATCTTTCACCGGAACAGCTGTTTTGAACAGATCAGAATGGTTGTCTGCAGTGTATGAATATGAGAAGCGGATGATTGAAGCCCCGGCGCGATACCGGGGCTTGATTTTTGAATGCAGGCAGTGAAGCGATTGTGTTTGCGAGCAGACCGTAAAGCAAATTTGGAATATTCGATTTACTGCCTGCTGCTTATAAGACAGAAAGAGGATTTATGAAAAAAGGTGAAATTTACGAAGGTGTTATAGAAAAAGTGGAATTTCCAAACAAAGGCTTTGTATGGGTGGATGACCAGAAAGTCATTGTAAAGAACGGAATTCCGGGACAGAAGGTCCGTTTTATGATCAATAAGAAACGTTCCGGGCGGGTAGAGGGACGTCTTTTAGAAGTTCTGGAGAAATCTCCTCTTGAGACACGAGAACCGGCCTGTCAGGAGTTCCCGGCCTGTGGCGGCTGCATGTATCAGACCATGAGCTATGAGGCGCAGAAAGAGATGAAAGAGCGTCAGGTGAGAGAGCTTTTGGACGGAGCGGTAAAAGAAAGCCTGGCTAAGATCGGGAAGAACGGTGATGGGACAGAAGAAGCTGAGGCTGCAGATCGTTTATATCACTGGGATGGGATCTACGGCAGTCCTATTGAGTTCGGGTACCGCAACAAGATGGAGTTTTCCTTTGGCGATGAGTATAAGGATGGTCCGCTGTCCCTTGGACTTCATAAGAAGGGCAGCACTTACGATATCCTGAATACAGATGACTGTAAGCTGGTGCATCCGGATATGACGAAAATCCTTGCCTGTGTGCGGGAGTTTTTCCTGGGCTTGAATGCCAGCTTTTATAAGAAGCTTCAGCATGTGGGATATCTCCGACATCTGCTTCTTCGAAGAGGTGTCACAAGCGGCGAGATCCTTGTCCATGTGGTGACCACCACCCAGGAAGAGTATGATCTGGAACCACTGAAAGAACAGCTCCTTGCACTTCCCCTGGAAGGTAAGATCGTGGGGATCATGCACATTTTAAATGATTCTCTGTCCGATGTGGTACAGAGTGATGAGACGAAGATCCTTTATGGAAAGGATTATTTCTACGAAGAACTTCTTGGGCTGAAGTTTAAGATCAGCACGTTTTCCTTCTTCCAGCCAAACTCCCTGGCGGCGGAGATCCTGTATTCCAAGGTGCGTGAATACGTAGGAGATACCAGAGATAAGGTAGTATTTGACCTTTACAGCGGAACCGGCACTATTGCCCAGCTTGCGGCGTCCGTTGCCAGCGAGGTGATCGGCGTGGAGATCGTGGAAGATGCGGTAAAAGCCGCCAGAGAAAACGCTGCGCTTAATGGTATCGGCAATTGCCGTTTTATTGCCGGAGACGTGCTGAAGGTTCTGGACGAGGTGCCGGAGAAACCGGATATGATCATCCTTGATCCGCCCAGAGATGGCGTTCACCCCAAAGCCCTTCCAAAGATCCTGGCTTACGGCGTAGACCAGATCGTATACATTTCCTGCAAGGTTACAAGCCTTGTGAGAGACCTCCCGGCATTTTATGAGGCAGGATATGAGATGACCCACGCCTGTGCAGTGGATCAGTTCTGCCAGGGCGTTCATGTGGAGACTATTGTGTTGATACAAAAGAAAAACTCGTAGAAATCCTTTATTTTAGGCACTTTGCGAAACATTTTACCTTTACTTCAGAGGGCAAAAATTCACGCAATAAACACCTAAAAAACTATTTTGATGTTTCGGTGGTAATAGATATCGGGTGTGGGAACACAAACGAAAAATAAAGGTTTTTTAAAATATATTTATCTATGTAGTGTCCACCTTGCCACAAAAATGTAGGCGACATTCATTTGTATAAGGGCAGATAAGCGTATCATTAGAAATAGTGGTACGCTTATTTTTTACCCCTATTACACATTTGAGTACCCTACCCATTCTTCTATATAATGAAGTCAAGAACGGAGGTGCTGACAATGAGAGAAACAAAATACCATGCATATCTGGATAGTGAGGAAAGAACAATCCTTTTACATAGCCTTGTGGAATTGAAAAATCAACTTATTCAGCAAGGGATGAAATGATGATAACGAAAGGGCAATGGCAGGATGAAAGTGAGATTGTCTGCTATCACGGCTACCAGAGCTTTAAGCAGGGCGAGGTCACGCCAGAGCAGGCTCACGAGGTCGGGGTGAAACTTGCCGAGCGTATGTGGGGCGACCGATTTCAAGTGATTGTCGCTACCCATTTGAATACGGACTGCCTGCATAACCATTTTGTGTTAAATTCCGTATCCTTTGCGGACGGGAAGCATTACCACGACAATAAGAAAAATCTGCGTCTGCTCCGCAAGCGGTCGGATGAGCTGTGCCGTGAGTATGCCCTGTCCGTGATTGAACAGCCAAGCGGCAGGAAGAAGCCTTACGCTCTTTATCAGGCGGAGAAGCAGGGACTTCCTACCAGAGATACGGTGGCAAGGCAGGCGGTGGACGAAGCCATCAGCAAATCGTTTACGCTGAAAGACTTTGACCGTGAGCTGTTAAAGATGGGCTACCGCATTAACTTTGACCCCAACCGTAAGTATTGGACAATCATTGGGAAAGGATGGCAAAGACCAAAACGGCTTTACAAGCTGGGCGAGGATTATACCAATGACCGCATTGTGGAGCGTATTAAGGAAAATTCCTATGCCGTCAGATTTTCACAGTTTGCCAAGTCCACAAAAGAGGTTAAGGTTTTCCGTGTCCGAGGGACAATGAAAAATGCCCGAAAGATAGGAGGACTGCGAGGGCTGTATCTTCATTACTGCTATAAGCTCGGCATCCTGCCAAAAGGCAGAAAACAAGATTATGCGAAGCTCCATTATCTTTTGAAGGACGACCTTATGAAGATGGAGATGATCGCAAAGGAAACAAGGCTGCTTTGCCGCTGTCATATTGACACCGCAGAGCAGCTTTTGTCATATCAGGCTTCTCTGACAACGGAGATGGCAGAGCTGACCGCAAAGCGTAAGGGGCTTTATTCCCTCTCCCGCAAAGCAAGCGGCGAAGAAAAAGAGGCGGTCAAGGCTCAGATTTCCGAGATCACAGGGCGGCTTAACACGATACGAAAGGAGGTCAGACTGTGTGAGGGCATCGAAGTCCGAAGCGGTGTCTTAAAAGAAAAGTTGCAGACCATTCGGACAGAAGAACAGGAAACCAAACGAAAGGAGCTGATGAAGAATGAACACAGGCGGCGAAGCGGCAGAACAGATCGTCCGAATGAGCTTGGAGGGCTTTGAGGTTGCTGCCAAAATCACAGGGGCAGGGGCGAAGAATATCGCCATTCTGCTCTATACCATTCTCAAAGAAGAAAAGAAAACGAAAGGAAAGTCAAGGCTTACCAATATGCTCCGTTCTGGCAAGGAACTGAAAGTCTTTACGGTCAGGCGTGGCGACCTGAAAAAATTTACGCAGGAAGCCAAACGGTACGGAGTACTTTACTGTGTATTGGCTGACCGAAAAAATAAAGACCCGAATGCGGTTGTGGATGTGATCGCCAGAGCAGAGGACGCATCGAAGATCAGCCGAATTGTGGAACGCTTCAGCTTGGCGTCTGTGGATACCGCTACCATCGTACAGGAAGCGGAAAAGACAAAAGACGGTAAGTCGGCAAAGACAGGGCAGCCAGAGCCAGACATCGGGGTACAAGAAAAAGCACAAAAGGATCAATTATTAGACGCTCTGATGGGGAAGCCTGTCCAGAAAGAGGACAATGCCCCAAACCCCTCGGTGGCAAAGACAGAAAAGTCCCCTCTGTCCGAGCCTACCTTAGAGAAGCGAAGCAAGTCCGCAGAGGGGGCTACTTTGAATAAGGAGAAACCATCCGTCAAGGAAGAACTGCGGAAAATCAAAGAGAGCCGCAAGGAACAGGAAACAGAAACTTCCCCGACTCTCAATCAGGAAAAATCTTCCAATCAGGCAAAGCAGCCTGTGAAAAAGACAGAGCATAAGCAGCCTGCCAGACGGAAGAAACCGAAAAAATCGAAAGGAGCAAGATAATGAGTATTTACGATGTATTTGGCGGCAGTAAGCCGTTTAATAAGGAGGAATGGGCAGCACAAAAACAGGCACAGCGTAAGGAAGCCTATGAGCTGATTGACAATACCTGTGCCGAGATGCTTTCAGATGGCGATGCCTTTGGGCAGTATCTTGAGGTACAGGGGCGTTTTGACCGTTACTCTGTCAACAATGCGATTTTAGTATCTGCCCAGATGCCTGAAGCGACTTCTTTGAAGGATAAAAATGCTTGGAAGCAGAGCCGTGTCTATGTAAACAAGGACGCCCAGAAGGTTATCATTCTTGAACCAAGTAAAGAATACACCCGTGAGGACGGTACAAAGGCAGTCGGTTACAATGCAAAAGAAGTTTATGATATTTCCGATACTTCCGCAGCAAACCGACAGCCGCCGCAGGAAAAGAAAGGCATGAGGGAGCTTGTATCGGCAATGATTGATGCAAGCCCTGTTGGTTTTCAGCCTGTGGACGATCTGGAACTGCCTGCCTTTTATGACAGCGGACAGCAGACCATTTTTATTAAGACAAGGCTTAACGAGGAACAGCTCTTTGTGAGTATGGCAAAGGAAGTGTCGGCGGCAGTTTTTGATTTTAAGTATAACGAGAGCCGAGATGCGTCTGATTTTAAATCGTTCTGCGTTGCCTATATGGTCAGTTCCCGTTACGGTGTGGATACAAGGGCGTGAGGAACACGGTTCTGCAAAGTGGGGCAATGCAAGTGCTATCAACAAGAAATACCAAGACAAGAACCCGTCTGCGAATAAGCTGCTGACCCAGAATGTCCGTATCGGTCTGGATGGGAGAAAGCACCGCCGAAACTTGAACATTCTTTGCTGCGGAGGTTCTGGGGCGGGAAAAACCCGTTTCTTTTGCAAGCCCAACGCTATGCAATGCAACACATCTATGGTGGTTTTAGACCCAATGGATGAAAATCGTTGTATTATAGCACGGGCAGATAAAAAAATCGAGAAAGTGGCTTTGCAGATTATAAATGGAGATTATCCACAAGAAGGTATTACGCTGGTTTCGCATATCATCGGATTATTGGGACAAAGGCTTTGGTTTTATAAAAAAACAAAAGGTTATTCCAATAAGTTGAAGATTAACAATAATTGCATTGGTTGCGGAAAATGTGTTTCTATATGCCCAATGAAAAATCTTATTTTACGAAATAAGAAAGTTGTGTCGAATGATCGCTGTACAATGTGTTATCGCTGTATTAGTCTATGCCCACAAAAGGCAATAACTCTTTTAGGAAATGAAGTTGTAGAACAATATAGAATAGAGGATTATAGATAATTTATGAATTTAGAATGGATAATGTGTCCGATATGTGGCAATAAAACCCGTGACAAAATCAGGGAAGATACGGAATTGAAAAACTTCCCCCTTTATTGTCCGAAATGTAAACAGGAAAGTTTAATTGATGCAAAGAACTTGCAAATAACTGTCATCAAAGAGCCAGACGCAAAGACGCAGAGCCGATGAACTTGAGAAATGTTTCACAGTTCATCGGCTCTGTTACTACTTTTATGCTTGATTTTATTGTTTGTCACAGGGGATAGAAGTTGTTATCTTCATTTTCTGTTCGGCAACAGTTAAACTTTTATGCAAAGGGATTGCCATAAATACTGTAATAAGTGCAGAGAGAATATCGGCAATCGGCTGTGCATATAAAATACCGTTTAATCCCCATATAAATGGAAAAATTAAGATAACGGGAATGAAGCAGATACCTTGTCGGCAAGCTCCAAGAATAAACCCTTCTTTTCCTTTTCCAAGAGCAAGGAATAAAGAGGAATATACCGTATAGTATCCAAACAGCATAAATGTAATACCGTTTACTCTTAAAGAGGAAGCTCCAATGTGAATCATTTCTGTGTTTCCAGTCGTAAACTGTGAAACAATAGTCGTAGAAAACAGACTGAATAATAAACCTACGATCACACAGAAAATAGTTGACCATAAGATGGAAATTTTGATTGCAGTACGCAGACGATCAAAATTTTTCGCCCCATAACTGTAACCTGCAATCGGTTGAAAACCTTTGATAAAACCAAATACTGTTAAGCTGCCCATAGATATAAGACGGGTAACAACGCCCATTCCCGCTATGGCTGAATCGCCGTAATTACCTGCGGCATTGTTTATTAGAGAGATAGAAATACTTGTTAATAATTGAAATACAAGTGTCGGAACGCCAATTTTGAAAATTTCAGATAGAATTTCTTTAGAAAAGGTACAGTCCTTTATTCTAAACTGAAAAGCACTTTTTTGTCTGAATATATAGAATAGGTACACAAGAGTAGATACTACCTGAGAAATTGCTGTGGCAATAGCAGCTCCTGCAACACCAAAATTAAAAGTGTATATAAATAATGGATCTAACCCGATATTGAGGATTGCACCTAACAACAAGGCACACATTGTAGTTTTTGCTGCTCCTTCACTTGTTGAATATTACGGTGCGGCAGAGCCGCCAGTCC
>ULQC01080422.1_pt1 | contig 20256 bp, 17 predicted proteins | sample 1954091 | NCBI WGS metagenome assembly ULQC01 (sample SAMEA4835645, study PRJEB28245) | human gut metagenome | biome: gut microbiome; material: fecal sample | place: Denmark | collected 2008
CCGCCGCACATGCCGGTGCCGTCGACCATGATGGGGCTCATGGAAACGGTGGTGGGGATGCCGTAAGGCTCGGTCGTCTTGGAGACGAACTTCATCATGATGGCGGGGCCGATGGCGAAGATCTCGTCGTACTGGTTGCCCTCCTCGATGAGCTGCTTGAGCGCATCGGTGACAAGGCCCTTCTCGCCGTAGGAGCCGTCGTCGGTGACGAGCTTCATCACGTCGGAGGCGGACTTGAACTTATCCTCCAAAATCACAACGTCCTTGTTCTTGAAGCCGACGACCGCGTGGACCTCCGCGCCGCAGTCGTGGAACTTCTTGAGCACGGGATAGGCGATGGCGCAGCCCACGCCGCCGCCGACCACGCAGACCTTCTTCTTGCCCTCGGTCTCGGTCGGACGGCCGAGCGGGCCGACAAAGTCCTGAATGAACTCGCCCTGCCGCTTGTGGCTGAGCTTCTCGGTGGTCGCGCCGACGGTCTGCACGATGATGGTGACGGTGCCCTTCTCGCGATCGTAGTCATGGATCGTGATGGGGATGCGTTCGCCGTTTTCATCGACGCGCAGGATGATGAACTGGCCGGGCTCGGCCTTCTTTGCCACCATCGGCGCCTCGATCTCATACAGGATGACGGTCGGCTTGAGCGCTTCTTTTCTGACGATGCGATACATAGCGTAACCTCTTTTCTCCAAATTAGCGTTATGGATATGAAATGGTGGGTTGATTATATCATGAAGGATTCCTTGCGTCAATCGTATAGTTCAATATTTTCGATGCAAGTTATCCTGCATTTTTATGATAGAATGGTGACACGACGGTTTTCCGTCTGCACGACGCCCTCCTCCTTGAGCTTTTTCAGCTCGCGCATCATGGCGCTGCGGTCGGCGCTGATGTACTCTGCCAGCGCGCTGAGGGAAAACGGCAGCGTGATGGTGTCCGACTTCTCCCGCCGCGCAAGCTGCTCGAAGTAGCACAGCAGCTTTTCGCGGATGGAGCGGCGCGAGAGCACCTCCACCCGCTCGCTCAGACGCAGCGTCTTGGTCGAGAGCAGGCGGAACAGGTTCTGCACCAGAATGCTGTGGTGCAGGCAGGCGTTTTCGCAGCGCTTGGTGATCTGATCATAGTCGAGATAGAGCACGCGGCAGTCCCGCCGGCACTCCAAAAAGATCAAGTCGCCGCCCGTGCCGGAGAACGCCAGCACCTCGCCGAACACACCGCCCTCCTCCAGCGTTTCGAGGATGGTGCGGTTGCCGTCGGCATCCAGCCGGACGAGGTCCGCGCTGCCGGAGAGCAGCACGCCCACGGCGTTCTGTTCCCCGTCGAACTCGCTGATGAGCGCGCCGGCCTCATAGCCCGCCTCGCGCGCGCCGAAGCATTGGAACATCCGCGCGCACTCCTCGTTCGTGATGCCCTCAAAGAGCTGTGAGCGCACCGTCTGCATCGTATCTCTCCCCGCCTTCCCGCCGTGCCGTTTGTACGGCCTCTTTAACTTTTTTATTGTAACCTGTCGCGCGCAAAAAGTAAATCACTATTTTTCTATGCCTGCTATAAAAGGAAAAGCGCCCTTACTCGGGCGCTTTTTCCGGATGCTTTTCGTAATATTTCCGCGCGTAGTCGTAAAAGACCTGCGCGATGGGCGAGAGGATGCTGTTTTTGTGCTTGACGATGTAGAGCTTGCGCCGGAGCTCCTCTTCCTCGAAGGGGAAGGCGAGCACCTTTTCAAACTGCACATAATCGCGTGCGGCGGAGAGGGAGATCAGTCCGATGCCCAGCCCCTCGCCCACCATCTGCTTCACGCTCTCGCTCGAGCGGACCTCGATGGCCGTGCGCAGCTGCGCGATGTCAACGCCCATGCGCTCTAAAATTTCCCTGCCGGCCTGATAGGTGCCGCTGGATTTCTCGCGGCTGATGAAGGTCTCGCTCAGCAAAAGCTCCTTCGGGAGATGCCTGCCGGCATAGGCGCGGAATTTTTCCGTGTTCGGGGTGATGACCGCCATACAGTCGCCGGCAAACTCCTGCGAGATGCACTTGTGGTTCTCCACCCGCGTGCCGCTGAAGCCGATCTCCACGGCGCGCGTCGCGACCATCTCGATGACCTTGGGGCTGTCCTCCATCTGGATGTTGAAGGCAATGTCGGGATATTTCTCGTGGAAATTCTGCAAAAGGTGCGGCAGATAATACTGGCTCGGCACCGTGGAGGCCGCGAGCGTGATGGTGCCGCGCATCTCCTGCGAAAAACTCTTGAGCGCCGCGGCGGCGTTCTCGCGCACCTGCAGGATCTCCTTGGCGTAGCGGTAGAGGAGCTTGCCCGCGTCGGAGGGGTAGGTCTCCTTCGTCGTGCGCACGACGAGCTTGATGCCGAGCTTACGCTCGAGCGCGGAGATGTGGGAGGAAATGGTCGGCTGCGTCAGGTGCAGCAGCTCGGCCGCGCGGGAAAAGCTGCAGTTTTCGACCACATAGACGAATGCCTCCAGCTCCTTGATGTCCATATCAATGTCCATTCCCCCGGCCTCCCTTCGCGCCTCCGTCAAGAAAATTACAGCTTACAGTATATCCGTTTCCCGCCTGTTTGTCCAGTTCTTTTTCCCGCAAATTTGCCCTTGCGCGCACGCGCCGATGTGGTATACTGAGAAAAAGAGATCAACCGCTCAGGGAGGCCGCCATGGACAAGACCTTTGTCCCCATCCGCACGGACGTCGTGCTGCAGAATGAGACCGCGCAGCTCTATCGCAGCTATCAGGATTTTCTGCAATTTGAACATCTCTACAGCTCCGCCGTGCGCGAGATCCAGACGCGGCTGGAGGTGCTGAACGAGGAGTTCAGCGTCCGCTACGACCACAACCCCATCCACCACGTCGAAAGCCGCCTGAAGTCCACCGGCAGCATCATCGAGAAGCTGCGGCGCAAGGGGTTGGAGATCTCGATGGAGTCCGCCAAGAAAAACATCAACGACATTGCCGGCATCCGCGTGGTGTGCTGCTATATCGACGACGTTTACCGCGTGGAGGAGATGCTCCTGCGCCAGAGCGACATGGAGCTCGTCAAGCGGCAGGATTACATCGAAACGCCGAACTACAACGGCTATCGCTCGCTCCACCTCGACCTGCGCGTGCCCATCTACCTCTCCGACCGCACGGAGTCCGTGCTCGTGGAGGTGCAGCTCCGCACGGTGGCGATGGATTTCTGGGCCAGCCTTGAGCACGATATCCGCTACAAAAAGGACAAGGCCGCCCTCCCCACCGGCATCAACGAGCAGATGTTCGCCTGCGCCGACGAGATCGCCGACATCGACCGCAAGATGCAGGATATGTACCACCGCATCCAGGCCGCGGAGTGAGCGGCACGGCTTCCGCAGAGGATAAAAGGAACGGCTTCGCGCTGCGAAGCCGTTCCTTTTATGTTTTTTCCTTTTCCATCCACGCAAGCTCTTTTTGGCCTGTGGGATTCACTTTGCGTCTTTTTCTTTCTCCAGCGCCTTTTCCAGCGCGATGGAGAGCTGGTCGGGGCAGGAGGTCGGCTTGAAGCCGCAGCGGATGCCGCGCATCCGCTCGATGGCGTCCGTGGCCCTCATGCCGCGCACAAGGCTCGAAATGCCCTGCAGGTTGCCGTTGCAGCCGCCGAGCACGCGCACATCCTTGATGACGCCGTCCTCCAGATCAACTTCCATCTGCTTCGAGCAGGTGCCCTTGGGATAATAGGTATAGGTCGTCATGGGGTCTCCTTACTTGGTCTTGATGATGGCCGCGAACAGCGACGCGGGCTTGTCCGTGCGGTTGGCGATGCCGTGGCTCTCGCCGTCATAGCAGATGGCGAAGTCGCCGGGGTGCATTTTGCGCTCGGTGCCGTTGTCGTTGAGCGTGACCTCGCCCTCATGGAAGAAGAACACCTCGTACTCGCCGGTGTGGGGATGCGTGCCCAGCGAGCAGCCCGGCTCGAGCTTGATCTCAGCGAACATCTTCGCGTTCTCCGGCATGTTCTCCAGCACATAGTCGCGCTTGTCGAGCGTACCGTCGCCGCCGCGGGCGTTGGGCGTCAGGGTCTGCTTTCGGTCCTCTGCACGAATGATCATAAATCATCTCTCCTTTGCCATTTGGCTTTTGTCGGGACAAGCATATCACAAAGCGCGGCGTGGTGCAAGACCCACCGCGCGGCACGGCAAAAAATCCCGCACCGCCTTGACGCGGACGCCGCGCTGGTGCTATCATAGGCTCACCGAATCTTATTCAGGAGGCTTTTCCGATGAAAACTGTTATTGCCACCACTGCGGCGCCCGGCGCCATCGGTCCCTATTCGCAGGCCATTGAGGCCAACGGCTTCGTATTCGTCTCCGGCCAGATCCCGCTCGATCCCGCGACCGGCGCGTTCGTCCCCGGCGGCGTGGAGGAGCAGGCCGAGCAGTCCCTCAAAAACCTCAAAGCCGTTCTCGCCGGTGCGGGCTGCACGCTCGGCGACGTGGTCAAGACCACTGTTTTTCTCACCGACATGGGCGCGTTCGCCGCGGTGAACGCCGTGTACGCCAAATATTTTGAGGGCGATTGCCCCGCGCGCAGCGCGGTGCAGGTCGGCGCGCTGCCCAAGGGCGCGCTGGTCGAGATCGAAGCCATCGCCGTCAAGAAATAACATGGCGCAGCCGACACGCTGCGGCTGGGCCGGGCCGGAGCCGATCTACCTCGATTACCACGACCATGAGTGGGGCCGCCCCACGCACGACGATCGCGCGCTCTTTGAGCTGCTGTCCCTCGAGGGGATGCAGGCGGGACTTTCGTGGATCACCATTCTCAAAAAGCGCGAGGCTTTCCGCGCGGCCTTCGCGGACTTCGAGCCTGCTGCGGTCGCCCGCTTCGATGAAGCAAAGGTCGCGGAGCTGATGCAGAACGCCGGCATCGTCCGCAACCGCCGCAAGATCGTCTCCGTCATTGAAAACGCCCGGCATTTTTTAGAGGCGCAGCGGGAGTTCGGCAGCTTCGACCGTTTTCTCTGGGCCTACGTCGACGGCAAGCCCATCGTCAACAGCCCCGAGACGGATGCCGACGTGTCCGCCTCCACCCCGCTCTCCGACCGCATCAGCCGCGACCTGAAAAAGCGCGGCTTCACCTTCGTCGGCACCACTATCGTCTACTCCCTGCTCCAGTCGGCGGGGCTGGTGGACGACCATCTGAAGGGCTGCGGCTGGCACGCCAGCTGCCGTCCGCCGGAATAACGCGAAACAGAGGAGAGCTCCGCGAGCTTTCCTCTGTCCGTTTTGAAAGATGCGCGGCGGCGGTTGATTTTCTCCTCTGCGCGGCATACTAATCAAAAATACTTTCAGGAGGTTTCCCATGTGTACCGCAGCAACGTACCAAACCAGAGACTTTTACATGGGCCGCACGCTCGACTATGAGTTTTCCTACGGCGAGGAGATCGTCATCACTCCGCGCCGCTTTCCCATCGCCCTGCGCCACGGCGGCGTGATGGACACGCATTACGCCATCATCGGCACGGCGCACGTCGCCGACGGCTTCCCGCTTTACTACGACGCAGTGAACGAAAAGGGGCTCGGCATGGCGGGGCTCAACTTTGTCGGCAGCGCGCAATACGCCGAGGTCGTCCCCGATCGGGAGAATATCGCGCAGTTTGAGTTCATTCCCCGGCTGCTGGGCCGCTGCGCGACGCTCGCGGAGGCCCGTGAGGCCCTGCGCACAATGAACCTCGTCGGCACGCCGTTCAGCCCGCAGCTCCCTGCCGCGCAGCTCCACTGGCTCCTTGCCGACAAAAGCGGCGCGGTCGTGATCGAGTCCGTCGCGGACGGTCTGAAGGTCTACGACGATCCCGCGGGCGTGCTGACGAACAACCCGCCGTTTCCGCAGCAGATGTTCGCGCTCAACAACTTCATGCACCTCTCGCCGAAGCAGCCGGAAAATCTCTTTTCCGACGCGCTCCCGCTCACGCTCTACAGCCGCGGCATGGGTGCGCTGGGACTGCCCGGCGACCTCTCCTCCGCCTCGCGCTTTGTGCGCGCGGCGTTCACGCGGCTCCATTCCGTCTCCGGCGAGGGCGAAGCCGACAGCGTCGGGCAGTTCTTCCACATCCTCGGCGCGGTCGAGCAGCAGAACGGCTGCTGCGAGGTCCGCCCCGGCGAATACGAGCGAACCATCTACACCTCCTGCTGGAACGCAGACCGCGGCATCTATTACTACACGACCTACACCAACCGCCGCATTTCGGCGGTGGAGCTGCGCCGCGAGGACCTCGACGCCGCCGCGCTCATCCGCTATCCGATGCGCACGTGGGAGGACGTTTTTTATCAGAACGCCCCCAGCACGGAGTCTTAGCGCCCCGCCCGCAGCCCCTCCTTCCCCCGGCGATTTTGTCACATTTTTGACAATGTGGGACGATTCTGACAAGAGTACCGGACAAATCTGATAAATTGCGTGTAAAACTGCTAAGTTCGGCAAATTTTCTTACCATCGTTCCGTATAAGTTGTAATATTTTTGTAATCTGATGGGATTGGGAACGTTCCCGATGGCCCCCGGATAAATTTTGAATTGGAGGAAAATTTGCATGAAAAAGCTCATTGCTCTGCTCCTCTGCCTGGTGATGGCGCTCAGCCTGGTCGCCTGCGGCAGCAAGCAGGACGACACCCAGGCCCCCGCTGACGATCAGCAGGGCGCCGAAGAGACCAGTCTCGTCGACGCCGCCAAGGCCGAGGGCAAGCTCGTGGTCTACGGCTCCTGCGAGGAGGAGTACCTCGCCGCCGCCTGTGAGAACTTCGAGAAGATGTACGGCATCGAGGTCGAGTATCAGCGTCTGTCCACCGGTGAGGTGCAGGCCAAGATCGAGGAAGAGAACGGCAATCCGTCTGCCGACGTCTGGTTCGGCGGCACGACCGATCCCTACAACGTCTGCGCGGCCGAGGGTCTGCTCGAGGCCTATCAGGCGGAGAACGCCTCTCACATCGCCAAGCCCCAGTACAAGAACGCTGACGGTTACTGGTACGGCATCTACACCGGCATCCTTGGCTTCATGGTCAACACCGACGAGCTCGAGCGCATGGGTCTTGAGGCTCCTCAGGATTGGCCCGACCTGCTCAAGCCCGAGTACAAGGGCCTGATCTGGCTGTCCAACTACAACACCGCCGGCACCGCCAAACTGGTCATCAACACCATGATCCAGAAGTACGGCCACGATGAGGGCATCCAGTACCTCGTCGACCTCGATAAGAACATCGAGGTTTACACCAAGTCCGGCTCCGGTCCGAGCAAGAACGTCGGCACCGGCGAGTGCGTCATCGGCATCGGCTTCCTGCATGACGGCATCACCCAGATCATCGACAACGGCTACGATAACATCGAGCTGATCATCCCGTCCTCCGGCACCTCCTGTGAGATCGGCGCTACCGCCATCTTCAAGGGCGCCGCGCACCCCAACGCCGCGAAGCTGTGGATCGAGTACGCGCTCTCTCCCGACTGCGTGAACCTCGCCGCTCAGAACGGCTCCTATCAGTTCCTGGTCATTGACAACGCCACCCAGCCCGAGGTTGCCGCGGAGTTCGGTCTGGACCCCGAGAACGTCATGGACTATGACTTCGACGACGCCACCAAGAACATCAAGACCTACGTTGAGGAGGTCATGAATGCTCTGGCCGCCTCCGGCGCGAACACCGGCGACGAGAACCGCTTCCAGGTGAAGTAATTCTCCCTACATCGTCTATCGCATCGACCCAACGATCCCGACGGGGCGGCGGCATGAGCCGCTGCCCCGCCTGCGTTTTCCTCCAAACCACCAAGAAAGGAGTTCCCTATGGTACGTTCTCAAAGCGCGGCGCTGGACCGGAAAAAGCTGATGGCCGATCCCATCATGGTCACCACCATCGTCGTGCTCATCACCTTTCTGACTCTGTTCATTCTCTATCCGCTGGCGATCCTGCTGGTGGACAGCTTCGTGGGCGACGGCAGCTTCGGCTTCGGCATCTTCGAGCGCATCTTCGCCATGCCCACCTTTACCAAGGCCATCACCAACACGCTCAAGGTCGGCTTCCTCGTCGGCATCCTCTCGGCGCTGCTCGGCCTGCTCTTTGCCTATGTCGAAGTCTACGTCCGCGTCGGTAAATTTGTCGGCGGCCTTTTCAAGGTCGTCTCGATGCTGCCGGTCGTCTCCCCGCCGTTCGTGCTGTCGCTTTCCATGATCATGCTCTTCGGCAAGTCGGGCATCATCACCCGCTTCCTGCTCGGCATCTACGACAACAGCGTCTACGGCTTCTGGGGCATCGCCGTCGTGCAGACGCTCACCTTCTTCCCCGTGTGCTACATGATGCTCAAGGGTCTTTTGAAGAACATCGACCCCTCGCTCGAGGAGGCCGCGCGCGACATGGGCGCGAGCCGCTGGAAGGTCTTCACCAGCGTCACGCTGCCGCTGATGCTCCCCGGTCTCGGCAACGCCTTCCTCGTCACCTTCATCGAGTCCATCGCCGACTTCGCCAACCCCATGCTCATCGGCGGCTCCTACGATACCCTCGCCACCACCATTTATCTGCAGATCACCGGCTCCTACGATAAGCCGGGCGCGGCGGCGATGGCGGTCGTGCTGCTGTGCATCACGCTGGCGATGTTTGCGGTGCAGAAGTATTACCTCGAGCGCAAGACCGCCGCTACCCTGACCGGCAAGGCCTCCCGCGGCCGTATGCTCATCGAGGATAAGAGCGTCAAGATCCCGCTGACCATTCTCTGCGGTCTTGCCGCCACCTTCGTCATCCTCATGTACCTGTGCGTGCCCATCGGCGCGTTCTTCCCCACTTGGGGCTACAAGTTCTTCCCGCTCACCGGCAAATGGTTCAAGCTCATCTTCACGCGCTACCACGGTCTGCAGGCGTTCTGGGATTCCTTCCGCCTGAGCCTCATCTCCGCCCCCATCACGGCGCTGCTGAGCATGATCATCTCCTACCTCGTCGTCAAGCGGAGCTTTAAGTCCAAGGGCTTCATCGAGGCGGTGTCCATGCTCGCCATGGCCGTGCCCGGCACGGTGCTCGGCGTCGGCTACATCCGCGGCTTCTCCGCGGGCGTGTTCCGCACCGGCTTCCTGCAGGGGCTTTACGGCACGGGATTGATCCTCATCATCGTCTTTGTCGTGCGTTCGCTGCCGACCGGCACGCGCAGCGGCATCTCCGCCCTGCGTCAGATCGACAAGTCCATCGAGGAATCCGCCTACGACATGGGCGCGGACAGCTTCAAGGTCTTTATGACCGTCACGCTGCCGCTCATCAAGGACTCCTTCCTCTCCGGCCTTGTGACCGCGTTCGTGCGCTCCATCACCGCAATTTCCGCCATCATCCTGCTCGTGACGCCGCAGTTCCTGCTCATCACGGTGCAGATCAACGAGTTTGCCGAAAAGGGCTCCTACAGCCTCGCCTGCGCGTTCGCGACGATCCTCATCGTCATCACCTACGGCGCGGTGCTGCTGATGAATCTCTTTATGAACCATTTCGGCACCAGCAAAAAAATGAAGGAGGACTAAGCCATGGATAAGATCAAGAAGGGCGTTCGCCTCGACCATATCTCCAAAATCTATCAGGACCCCAAGACCGGCAAGAACTTCTATGCCGTCAAGGACACCTCGCTGACCATCGAGCCGGGTTCCTTCGTCACGCTGCTCGGCCCCTCCGGCTGCGGCAAGACCACCACGCTGCGCATGATCGCGGGCTTTGAAAGCCCCGACGAGGGCGAGATCTACCTCGGCGACGAGCCGATCAACGCCCTCACGCCCAACAAGCGCGACACCGCGATGGTGTTCCAGTCCTACGCCCTGCTGCCGCACTACAACGTGTTTGACAACGTGGCCTACGGCTTGAAGCTGCGCAAGGTGCCGAAGGACGAGATCCGCGAGCGCGTCATGCACATCCTCGACCTCGTCGAGCTGACGGGCATGGAGGGCCGCATGACCAACCAGCTCTCCGGCGGTCAGCAGCAGCGCGTGGCGCTTGCCCGCGCGCTGGTCATCGAGCCGAGCGTGCTGCTCTTCGACGAGCCGCTCTCGAACCTCGACGCCAAGCTGCGCGTTTCCATGCGCACCGAGATCCGCCGCATCCAGCAGGAGGTCGGCATCACCGCCATCTACGTCACGCACGACCAGAGCGAGGCGATGGCGCTCTCGGACCAGATCATCATCATGAACAAGGGCGTCGTCGCTCAGATCGGCACGCCGCAGGAGATCTACTATCACCCCGTGAGCGAGTTCGTCGCCGACTTCATCGGCGAGGCGAACTTCCTGCGCGGCAAAATGACCGGCACGGAGAACGGTCTGGCTGTGCTGGACGTCGAGGGCGAGCGTCTGGCCGTCGCCCCGCGCGAGGGGATGCGCGTCGGCGAGGAGTACACCGTCGTGCTGCGTCCCGAGTCCGCGGCGCTCTCCGACGAGGGCGGGCTGCCCTGCACCGTTGAGCTTTCCTGCTTCATGGGCTCGTACCAGAACTATCACGTCCGCGTGGGCAATACGCTCGTCAAGCTCGCCGAGAACGATCCGCGCAACAAGCGCATCTACCGCGTGGGCGAGCAGTGCCATCTGACCTTCGCGCCCGACACCGTCCACGTTCTGTAAAACCTATCTGACTGCAAAAAAGGAGTCCGCTGTCCTCGGCAGCGGACTCCTTTTTTCATCCTGCGGTCAGGTCGCGCAGCGCTTTCCTATTCCCCGAGCCTTGCGCTCATGTCCCGCCGCGCGGCGGCGCAGAGGGCCGCGGCCTCCTCCATCGTCCGCGCGTGCGCGGAGTAGTAGAGCTTGAGCTTCGGCTCCGTACCGCTCGGGCGGACGATGACCTTGGTGTGCGCTGTACGCAGCTCCAGCACGTCGCCTGCCGGCAGGCCGTCCAGACCGCCGAGGTAGTCGCGCACCCGCGTGACGCGCTCGCCCGCGAGCGTGTGCGGCGGAGCCGCGCGCAGGGCCGTCAGAATGGCGCTCATGCGCTCCATGCCGTCCTCGCCGGGCAGGACAACGCTTTGCAGCTCATTGCGGTAATACCCGAATTTCTCGTACAGCGCGTCCATCGCCTGCGCGAGCGTCATGCCCTGCGCGCGGTACCACGCAGCCATTTCGCAGCAGAGCAGCGCGGCGTTCACCGCGTCCTTGTCGCGGACGTGCGGGCCGGAGAGATAGCCATAGCTCTCCTCAAAGCCGAAGAGATAGCGCTCCGCCTCCCCCGCCCTTTCCAGCTCGCCGATCTGCTCGCCGATGAATTTGAAGCCCGTGAGCGTGCGGCGCAGCTCAACGCCGTAATGCGCGGCGACCGCGTCCGCCATGTCGGTGGAAACGATGGTCGTCACCGCCACGGGACGCGCGGGCATCGTGCCGTTTTCGCTCCGCCGGCGGCAGAGGTAATCGAGCAGCAGCACGCCCATCTCGTTGCCCGTGAGCAGGCGGTAGTCCCCGCCGTCGGGCACCGCCGCGCCCATGCGGTCGCAGTCGGGGTCGGTGCCGAGCAGCAGATCGGCGCGCGTCTTGCGCGCGAGCGCGAGGCCGCGCTCCAGCGCCGCGCGCTCCTCGGGATTCGGGTAGGGACAGGTCGGAAAGCTCCCGTCGGGCCACGCCTGCTCGGGCACGAGCGTCACGTCCGTCACCCCGATGCGGCGCAGGATCTTTGTCACGCACTCGCGCCCCGTGCCGTTGAGCGGCGTATAGACCACGCGCAGCGCGGATCTGTCGCCATCCCAGACGCTCCGGCGCTCCACCGCGTCGAGGAATGCCTCCAGGCAGTCCTCGCCGATCATGCGGATGGTTCCGTCCGCCAGCGCATCGGCAAAGCCGCACAGACGCACGCCGTCAAAATGATCCGCGGCCCCGATGTGCTTCAATACGGCATCCGCCGCCTCGAGCGTGATCTGGCAGCCGTCGGGACCGTAGACCTTGTAGCCGTTGTAGGCGGCGGGGTTGTGGCTCGCCGTGACGCACACGCCCGCCCCGCATCCGTAATAGCGCACTGCCCAGCTCAGCGCGGGCGTCGGCTCCAGGCGCGGATAGAGATAGGCGGTCACGCCGTTGGCGGCAAGCACACGCGCGGTCTCGCGCGCGAAGCGCGCCGAGCCGATGCGGCTGTCGTAGGCAATGGCGCAGCGCAGCGGCAGTCCCGCCGCCTTGAGGTAAGCGGCAAGCCCCTGCGTCGCGCGGCGGACAACGTAAACATTCATGCGGTTCGTGCCCGCGCCGAGCACGCCGCGCAGTCCGCCGGTGCCGAAGGCAAGGTCACGGTAAAAGCGGTCCTCGATCTGTGCGGCGTCGCGCACCTCGTCGAGCGCGGAAAGCTCCGCGCGCAGCGCGTCATCCTCCACACGCGCGAGCCAGCGGCGGTAAGTGTTCAGAGCGGTCATCGTCTTCCTCCAGCAGAAAATTTTACTTTATTATTAAAGCACGCTTTGCCCGCTTCGTCCAGAAGAATGGATTGCAAAGTGCGCTTTTTCCTGTTAAAATGGTAAAGAAATTCGTCGGATCAGGAGGGATGCCCGTTATGCGCCGCTGCTGTCTGCTGCTCGTCTGCCTGCTTCTGCTCACCGGCTGCGGCCGCGCGGACACGCAGGACGTCTCCTCCTTCGCGCCCGCTGAGGGGGACCGTCTGGTCATTTTCACCTCGCACAAGGAAACGATCTATGAGCCCATCCTCAAGGAATTTGAGCAGCGCACCGGCATCTGGGTCGAGCTGGAGACCGGCGGCACCGTGACGCTCCTTGAGCGCATCGCCGCGGGGGAAAGCGGCGCCGACCTGATGTTCGGCGGCGGCGCGGACAGTCTGAGCGCGTACAGCGCGTGCTTCGCGCCCTATGTGAGCGAATACGCCGGCGACGTTGCGCCGGAATACGATCTCGGCGGCGGTATATGGACGCCCTTTTCCGCTCTGCCGGTCGTGCTGATCTACAACACCAAGCTCGTGCGGCAGAATCCGCCCGAGCGCTGGGCCGACCTGCTCGACGCGGGCTGGCGCGGGCGCATCGCCTTTGCCGACCCGACCGTTTCCGGCTCGAGCTGCACCGCGCTCGGCACCCTTCTGCAGGCCGTCGGCGGCAACACCGACAACACCCTCGCCGCGTTCTTCCGCAATCTTGACGGACGCATCATCGCCGACAGCGGCGGCGTGGTCCCCGCCGTGGCAGACGGCAGCTGCTACGTCGGCGTGACGCTGGAGGAAAACGCCCGCAAGGCCATCGCCGATGGGCTCGACGTCGCCATCGTCTACCCCGCCGAGGGCACGAGCGTCCTGCCGGACGGCGCGGCCATCGTCCGCGGCTGCGCGCACGAGGAAAACGCGCGGAAATTCATCGACTTTCTGCTCTCGCCCGATGTTCAGCATCTGCTGGGCGCGGAGCTCAGCCGCCGCAGCGTGCGCACGGATACCGCCTCCGACGCGCTGCCCGAGCTGACCGTCCTCCCCTACGATCTGCGCCGCGCGGATGAGCGGCGGCAGGAGCTCTTCGACGCCTGGCAGGCGCTGTGCGGGGAGGTGGAAGCATGAGAGCATGGCTTGAGCGGTCCTTCCGAAACCGCATTTTTCTCACCGTCCTGCTCGTCGCGCTCGTGCCGCTGCTGCTGTGCGACGTGCTGATGACGCAGGTGATGATCTTCCGCAGCGAGCACACCCTGCGTACCGACGCGCAGGAGGAGATGGCGCTGCTCACCACGCAGCTCGACGCGCTGCTTACCGACTGCGGCGACGTCACGCGCGCCCTGGCCGGCAGCACCGTGACGCGCAGCGCCCTGCGCCGCGGCGGCAGTGACTCGCGCACGCTTTATCAGCTTTTGAACCGCAGCACGGTCGCGCTGCGCGAATACGCCGACTTTGAGGTCTACGGCGAGGACGGCGACTGCCTCTATACCACGGCGAACGTATGGCCCGCCGCGCAAAGCACCGGCTGGGGCATACTCAGCGCGGCCCGCGCGGCAGACGGCATTGTGCTGCGCGCCGGAAACGGCGGGCTCGCCGGAGCCTGTCCCGTGACCGCGCGCGGCGGTGCGGTGCTCGGCTATGCCGTGTTCCGCATGGACGACGCCAACTTCGACGCCTTCTTCGCGCCCCTGCTGCGCGGCGCGGACGATCTGCTGCTCGTCGATGCGACGTGGCGGCTGCTCTACGCCTCCCAACCCCTGCGCGCCGACGATACCCTTGCCCTGCTGCGCGCGCAGCTGCTCTCCGGCAAATCTCTCTCCGATGGGGACGGCGAGCGCAGCTACTACGTCGGCGCCTGCGCGGAAAGCGGCTTTTCGCTCATTCTGCAGCAGCCGCAGACCTATACCGCGCAGGTCGTCCGGTCGATCTACCTCGTCGCCGCGCTGATGGGCGCGCTGTGTCTGGTGCTCTGTCTCGTGTGCGCCTGGTGGCTCAGCCGCCGTCTCTTTGAGCCGGTCAACGAGCTCGACGGCGCGATGCGCCGCGTCGAGGGCGGCGATTACGATGTGCGCATCGAAAGCACACGGCAGGATGAAATGGGCCGCCTCGCGGCGAGCTTCGACCGCATGACGGCGGAGTACCGCCAGAACCTTGAGCGCAGCGTGCAGCGCGAGCGCGAGCTGAACGAAACGCGCCTGCGGATGCTCCAGTCCCAGCTCAACCCGCACTTTCTCTACAACACGCTCGACTGCATGAAGTGGCTGGGCGTAACCGGCGGCGTGCCGCAGGTGGCGGAGCTGGCCGCCGACCTCGCCGCGCTGCTGCGCGCGGGCATCTCCGGCAGCGAGTACATCACGCTTGAGGAGGAGCTTGAGCTGATCGGGCGCTACCTCGCCATTCAGGAGGTCCGCTTCGGCGACCGCTTCGTCTGTGAGCTTGATGTGGACGAGCGCTTCCAGCACTGCGTGGTGCCCAAGCTCATTTTACAGCCGCTGGTGGAAAACGCCATCATCCACGGCGTGGCCGACAGCGACGAGGGCTTCATCAAGCTCTGGGCGGAGGAGGACGCGGAGGGCTATCTGCTGCTCAAGGTGTCCGACAACGGCAGCGGCATCCCGCCGGAGGTGCTCGAACGGCTCAACAGCCATGAGCTTATTCCCGGCGGCCATCTGGGCCTGAACAACGTGGACCGCATCGTGCGCCTGAGCTACGGTGAGAGCTGCGGTCTGAGCGCATATCCGAACGAGGGCGGCGGCAGCTGCGTGCAGCTGCGGCTCCCGATGCAGAAAGGAGAGGACCATGCTCAAGGTACTGATCGTTGACGACGAGGCCGTGGTGCGCCGCGGCATCGTGCTCGGCATCGACTGGGCCTCGCTCGGCTGTGCCGTGGTCGGCGAAGCCGCCAACGGCGAGGGGGGTCTGGCCGCCGCCGAGCGCTACAGCCCCAACCTCATCATCACCGACGTGCGGATGCCGCACATGGACGGCATCGAGATGATGCGCGTCCTGCGTGAGCGCGGCAGCACCGCTCACGTCATCGTGCTCACCGCCTACAACGACTTCGACTATGCCCGCTCGGCGCTCCGCTTCGGCGCGGCGGACTATCTGTTGAAGCCCTTCCGCGACCAGGAGCTCGTCGCCGCCATCGAGCGCGTGCGCGAGAAGGCCGAGGCCTTCTCCAGCCGCAGCGCGCAGGACGATCTGCTGGCGCTGCCCAAGGGCGACAAGAGCAAATATGTGCTCCAGACGCTCGAATACATCGCCGCGCACTACGCCGACGCGGACATCAACATCACCACCATCGCCCGTTCCATCGGCATCAGCGAGGGCCATCTGAGCCATGTGTTCAAAAAGGAGACGAGCTACACCGCGCTCGGCTACCTCACGCTCTACCGCATCCACATGGCGCGCAGGCTCCTCGCCGACTGCCGCTACAAGGTCTACGAGGTCGCCGGCATGGTCGGCTACCGCGATGTCGCCTACTTCGGCTCGACCTTCAAAAAGCTCACCGGTCTCTCCCCCTCGGAGTATCAGGACCGCTGCCGGTAGAACGCGCAGGCTGCACAAAAAAGTACGGAACATACCGGACAAGCTCAGCGGACTTTCACAGCATTTCGCAGAAATGCCCGCATAATCGCAGACTTGTCCCGTTCCGCGCCGGCGCCGCGGAAGGTATAATACTGTATGTGGTATTTTATGCCGCAACTACAAACGAAGGAGAACAACGATGAAAAGAAAACTCTTAGCGCTCCTGCTTGCCTCCGTCATGGTCCTCAGCCTCGTCGCCTGCGGCCAGAAGGAGACTCCGGACACGCCCGAGACGCCCGACGATCAGGAAGAGGTCAAGGACTACTCCGGCTACACCATCCGCATCTATTCCAACTCCAACTCCACCGAGCGCACCACCTGGCTCATTCAGGAAGCCAAGGACGCCGGCTTCACCATCAGCATTGACGATAACTCCGTCATCTCCGGTGATACCGCCGCCATCCAGGCCGCCAATGAGAACAAGGACGGCGACATCCTCTTCGGCCTCAACGAGACCCGCTGGAGTCAGGTCGTCGACGGCGTTTACGAGAACCTCAAGCTCGTTGACTGGACTCCCACCTGGGCAGGTGAGGTCGGCGAGTACGCCTATCCCGGCGCGGCCTACGGCCTCGTCATCCAGAACGTTCTGATGCTCTACCGCAACGACGAGCTCGGCACCAACGGCGAGAAGCTCCACTTCCAGCACTGGGCCGACATCGTGGACTGCGGCTACACCTGGTACCGTCAGAACAAGGTCGGCGGCACCACCAACGCCAACATCAACTCCGCGATGCTCTACGCCTTCGTCGATCCCTCCTCCCCCGCCGGCGGCATCTCCACCGAGGGCTGGGAGACGCTGTGGAAGTACTGCGCCGAGGGCAAGTACTCCTCCGACGACACCTATAAGTACGGCTTCGATCCTCTGAACAAGGGCGACGTCGCTGTTTCCACCTTCTACTCCTCTTCTCTCTACGGCAAGATCGACGCCGCAGCCGAGAGCTCCGAGCATCCCCTCAAGGGCGCTATGACTCCCGAGAACTGGGACCTCGTTGAGATCGACGACGGCACCTATTACATCGCCGAGTACATCGGCATCCTCGATAAGGCTGGCCGCACCGAGGAAGAGACCGAGGCTGTCAAGGCGTTCGCCGAGTGGTTCGGCTCTGCCGAGACGCAGGCGGCCTGGGGCGAGGAGTTCGACTCCTATCCCTGCAACACCGCCGCGGCTGACATCCTCTATCCCGACGGCATCCCCGCCATCTACACCCTCAAGAATTTCGCTCTGACCAAGGTCGACGGCACCGACATGACTTATGCCGAGTACGTTGCCGAGCACTCCAGCGAGTGGACCAACATCATGACCAACCTCGGCTTCTACTGGGCCGACGCCTCCGCCGCCGTGGCGGAGCCCGACTGGGCCAACCTCGACTGGGCGACCCTGACCCAGAAGGCCGCGTAAGGCAAGCCCCGCGCACCGCGTCCCGCGGAGAGGCTCAGCGGGATACCGACTGTTGTGTGTTTTCAGGCGAGCCGGGATCTCTCCGGCTCGCCTGATCTCTTTATTCCGAATACAAAAAGAGGAGAATCCATTATGATCCGGCTCAATGACATCGTTGTGAAGTTCGGCGACTTCACCGCCCTGCACAGCATCAACGTCCATGTGAAGGAGGGCGAATTCTTTACCTTCCTCGGCCCCTCCGGCTGCGGCAAGACCACCACGCTCCGCACCATCACGGGCTTCATCGAGCCGGCGGAAGGCTCCGTCGTGGTCAAGGGCCGCGACATCACGCGCGTCCCCATCGAGGACCGCAACATCGGCATCGTGTTCCAGAGCTACGCGCTCTTCCCGACGATGACCGTATACGACAACATCGCTTTCGGCCTCAAGGTCAAGAAGGCAAAGAAGGACGAGATCGACCGCAAGGTACGCGAGATCGCGCGCAAGGTCGACCTTTCCGACGAGCAGCTCAAAAAGGCGGTCTCGCAGCTCTCCGGCGGCCAGCAGCAGCGCGTGGCCATTGCCCGCGCCCTCGTCACCGGCCCCGCCATCATCTGCATGGACGAGCCGCTGAGCAACCTCGACGCCAAGCTGCGCGTGCAGCTGCGCAACGAGCTGAAGAAGATGCAGAAGGACTTCGGCATCACCACCATCTACGTCACCCACGATCAGGAGGAGGCGCTGACGCTCTCCGATCGCATCGCGGTGTTCAACAAGGGCATCATTGAGCAGATTGGCACGCCCAATGAGGTCTACAACCACTCGCAAACCGAATTTGTCTGCAATTTCATCGGTGACATCAACCGACTGAATGACGATACCGTGTCCGCCCTCCGCGCTGCCGGTGCGGAGGTGGACGCAAGCAAGCACAACTACATCCGTCTCGAGCGTCTGCACGTCAACGTCGCCCCGCGCGGCGGCGAGATCGCGCTCGACGGCACGGTGGAGAGCTGCGAATACTACGGGCTCTACATCAAGTATTACATCCACGTCGGCACGCAGAGCCTCAAGGTCATTGAGAAGAACGACGGCGTGAACATCTACGACCCGGGCCAGCGCGTCAAGGTCATCCTGAACCCGAACGACATCATGGCCTACGCGCCCTCCGCGGAGGAGGTGGAGTGATGGGCGGCTCTCTTGCTAAGTCCCGCTTCGACGCGGCGTTTGTGGTGCGCATGGTCGGCATCGTGCTCTTTGCCTACTTCTTCTTCGGCTTCATGCTCCTGCCGTGCCTCAATACGCTCACGAGCATCTTCACCACCACGAACGCCGAGGGCGTGCGCGATCCCTTCGCGGTCATCCGCTTCTTCTTCGCGGGCAGCATGGGCCGCTACGTCTGGAACTCCCTCAAGCTCGCCATCTGCCTGGTCGTCACGGTCAATGTGGTGGGCGTGTCCATCGTGCTGCTGACGGAGTATTTCGACATCAAGGGCGCGAACATCCTGCGCCTCGGCTACATGACCACGATGATTTACTCCGGCGTCGCGCTGGTCACGGGCTATCTGTTTCTCTACGCCTCCGACGGCATTCTCACCACCGCGCTCGTCAACGCCTTCCCGAGCTTTGATCCAAACTGGTTCTCGGGCTTCAACGCGGTGCTCTTCACCATGACCTTCGCCTGCACGAGCAACCACGCGCTCTTCCTGCGCAACGCCATCCGCGGCATCGACTATAACACCGTCGAGGCCGCGCGCAACATGGGCGCGAAGCCCTTCAAGGTTCTCTGGAAGGTCGTTTTCCCGACGCTCGTGCCCACCATGTTCTCGCTGACGGTCATGACCTTCATCACGGGTCTGTGCGCCATGTCCGCCCCCACGCTGCTCGGCTACGACTCCATCAACCCCGAGATCGTGCGTCTCGCCGGCTCGTCCACGGCGGACGAGGCCTTCCCGCAGGCGCGCGCCGCGCTGCTGTCCATCATTCTCGCGATGTTCACCATCGTGCTGCTCACCGTGCTCTCCGCCTACGAGCGCAAGGGCCACTACCTCTCCGTCTCCAAGACCAAGGCGCGGCTGCAAAAACAGAAGATCACAAATCCCGTCTGGAATACCCTCGCGCACATCTATGCCTATGTCCTCTTCATCATCTACATGATCCCCGTGGTGATGATCGTCATTTTCTCGTTCCAGACCTACGGCGCCATCCGCATGAAGAAGCTCGACCTTTCCAACTGGACGCTCATCAACTTCTTCGGCACGCAGGACTACCAGTACCTCACCTCGCGCGGCACCTACAAGGTGCGCAAGGGCTCCATCTCCGGCCTGTTCGCCAACGAGGCGACGCTCGGCGGCATCAAGATGAGCTTCGTGCTCTCTATCCTCGCCGCAGCGCTCGCGTGCCTGATCGTCGTGATCGCCTGCAACTACATCTTCAAAAACCGCAGCAAGAAGTCCGGCGTGGTGCTGGAATACTGCCTGCTTTTCCCGTGGCTGCTGCCGACCATTCTCATCTGCTATTCCTACCGCACCTACTTCAACGCCGAGAACATCTGGTACGTCGGCAATGTGAACCTCTACTTCGCCGAGCACGTCCGCATCCTGCTCGTGCTGGCGTACACGGTGGTCAAGCTGCCGTTCTCGCTGCGCATGATCAAGGCAGCGTTTTACGCCATCGACGAGGAGCTGGAGGACGCCGCGCGCAACATGGGCGCGAGCGGCCTGACGACCTTCCTCAGGGTCAAGCTGCCCATCATCCTGCCGAGCGTGCTGGCGGTGTTCGCGCTGAACTTCAACGCGCTCTTTACCGAGTACGATATGTCCGCCACCTTTGCCAGCTCCTACGGCACGAGCTACGCCATGGTCATTCAGGCCATGTGTGCGGAGGAGGGACTGTACGGCTACAACGTCAACGCCTCGGGCCGCCGCTGCGCTTCGACCGTGTTCATCATGC
>ULQC01041690.1_pt1 | contig 19390 bp, 22 predicted proteins | sample 1954091 | NCBI WGS metagenome assembly ULQC01 (sample SAMEA4835645, study PRJEB28245) | human gut metagenome | biome: gut microbiome; material: fecal sample | place: Denmark | collected 2008
CGCCATTTATGAAAGTGAGGGATTACAGAATGGACTATGATCCTATGTTGGCTGCTATGCTGTCCCAGCCGTGGAGCAACAACGCCTGCCGTGGCTATGTCATCTATGCCATGGAGAACTGCGGGTTTTCTCCCAACGACATCCGGCGCGTGGTGGCGGAGCTCTATGAGGTTTTCGACATCCGAAGTCTGGAAGAGGCTCAGCAGCACTTTGAGGAAAGCCCTTACTGACTTCTGGACACTTTGTCCAGAGGTAGCCATTTAGCCGGACGGCCAGCACTTTCGTGGTGCTGGCCGTTTCTGCTCATCATTGGAAATACTGGCGAATAACTGCAAAGGAGGTTTTCTGTGAAGCTAAACGCACAAGTGATTGAAAAGATGCAGAGCGTCAATCTTGACGCGGTGGATAAGGAAACGCTTGTTGACGCAAGCGGTTTTGTTTTTGATAATTCGTTGCCGCTGGAAAAGCGAGCTGCTCGTATGCTGGAACAGTTGAAAAACCCCTATTGTTTCCGCTATGGCGATATGGCCATCAAGCTGGAATTTGCCGAGGACGGCCCCTCTCTCCAGGAACTGCTGACGGGCTTTTTCCTGCGGCAGAAAAGCGGACTGTAACGATCCGCTACTTCCAGACACTTTGTCCAGAGGTGGAGTCATCCTTGTTGTACCCCCGGTGCAGAGGTATAATATAGATGTAATGTGATAGGAAGGAGGACACATGGCAAGAACAGCAAACCGGGGGACAATGAGCGCCAGTTCCCCAACTTCATACAATGTGATGCGCTGGAGATTAGGGAAATACATTCGCCTTTCTAAAGAAGATTTGCTCCGTGGCCGCGATGAAAGCAACAGCGTGGTAAACCAGCGGCGGCTCCTGGAACAATACCACCAGGCCCACCTGGATGAGTTCTATGAGGGCGCGGAAGCGGACGTATATGTGGATGACGGAAAAACAGGTACGGACACCAACCGCGAGGACTTTCAGCGGCTCCTGTCCGATATATCCAGCGGCAGAATTAACTGCGTGATTGTAAAAGACCTGTCCCGGCTTTCCCGAAACTATACCGATGCCGGAAACCTGATTGAAAATCTTTTCGTCCGGCTCAACGTCCGTTTTATCAGCTTGGCGGAGGGCGTGGACAGCTACCGCAACCCCGACAGCGTATCAAATATAATCGTCCCCATTACCAACGTAATGAACGATCAATACTGCTACCAGACCTCAAAGAAAATCCGTCAGGTGTTTGATATGAAGCGCCGCAATGGTGAGTTTATCGGCTCGTATGCTCCGTATGGATATGTGAAAGACCCCGGCGATAAACACGCTCTGCTGGTTGACCCGGAGGCCGCCGAAGTAGTCAAAAGCATTTTTTCCATGTTTCTGTCTGGCATGAATAAGCGCGGGATTACCTATTATCTGAACGATCATGGTGTCCTTTGTCCCACGGCCTACAAGAAACAGCAGGGGCTCAAATACAATGCTCCCAACGCCCAAAGCAATCCTATGTGGAGCACGATTACCATAGACACGATCTTGAAAAACCGCGTCTATGTGGGGGATATGGTACAGGGCCGTCAACGGGTGAAAAGCTATAAAATCCATATCCAGGAGCGGGTGCCGGAGGAAGATTGGTTTATCGTAGAAAATACCCACGAGGCCATAATTGACCGGGAAACCTTTGATAAGGTGCAGGGCCTGCTCAAACGCGACACGCGCACAGCTCCAAAGGCAAAGCAGCTTTACCTGTTCAGCGGCTTTCTGAAATGCGCCGACTGCGGCAGGGCGATGTCCCGTATCGCTTCAAAAGGCATTTATATCTATTACCAGTGCGGAACATATAAAAGCCTTTCAAAAAAGGCTTGCACCATGCACTCCATCAAGAGTGACCGCCTGGAGGCGGGCGTCCTGTTTGCAATTCAACAACAGGTACATTTGGCTGTTGCCTATTCAGAGTTGGTGTCCCGTATCAATTCCGCGCCCCTCAAAAAAAGCAAGTCAAAGCGGCTGGAGGATGCCATCGCCGCAAAAGAAAAAGAGCTTGCTAAAATCATGCGATATAAGCAAGCCCTTTATCAAGACTGGAAAGACGGGGAAATCACCCGCAACGACTACCGCCACATGAGCGAGGACTATGAACGGCAAGCCGAGGCCCTAAATAATGTCCTGCGGACGCTGACAGACGAGCAGGAACAACTGGAAAACGGCGTGGATGCAGAAAGTCCTTTCCTGGCAGCATTTCTCAAATATCAGAACATCGACAAACTGACACGGGAAATTCTGGCCGAGCTCATTGATTATATCAAAGTTTACGAGGGCGGCAATATTAGCGTGAAATTCAAATACGCTGACGAGTTCCGCCGCATGGCTGAATATATCGAGCTCAACGCCCCTATGGTTCAAGAGGCTGTGGGCTGATATATGGCCCTATTACCTAATCCGTTTGCTGGTTTTCCTAATATATATTGCCCATATGATGAAGCTGTTAATACTGAAATTATCAGGAAAGGGATGAGACCAATGTAGTAAAAATTAGTTTATTATCTTAGTTTTTATGTAAGCTGGATTATTTTAACATAGTGTGCTGTTCAAAATTTAGTTAGGCTCACATAAAGAGTCGTTTTTGAAAAACAGTAGAAACTGTGTTCGAGTCGGAGAAAGGAGATAATATGAACCACTTTAGTAGAACGATCGCGACTGGATTAGTTGTATCCATTATGAGTAGCTTATTATGGTGTCCTGCATCTGCTGCATTGACTGAAATTGAATTGTTTGGTGGTCAAAACAAATATACATGGGATCCGGATGTCCATACTGTAAAGGTACAAAATGACTACGATTATTTTCGGATGGTCTCTTATATTAAGTTTAATTCTGAAAATGTAAATGACGCCATAGACCCTGTGCAAGATTTATACTATGTTTTGGAGCATTACAATACGAAAGATAATGGTACAGCAACATTGGATGATCTTTACTCTAATTTCCCTTATGTTAAATACGACATAGATGATGACGGATTTCTTGGTGGTAATAATTATCAAGAAGAACTTGAAGCTGCATGTTTTTCACGCAATGATTCATCTCCATTTATTGCTGGAGCAACTTATTTTTTTGATACAACATGGCATAATCCATCTGAGAATAGCGTTAACATGCAGGGAAGTGTAAGATCACAGAAGTCCATGTGGTCCCCACTTTTTCAAGAGATGCAGGCGCACGAGACAGAGTATCATGGAAATACAAGTGAGTATGGTGTTGCAGGAAAAAGTAAAGCAGTTGGAAACAATTTACGGAGCGATGCAGTTGCCACATTCCAAAAAGAAAGCCCCCCGACTATGGTAATGCAGTCATTTAACAGCTTGGATGAGCGCATTGATGGAATGACTAAGCAGTATAACGATGTTATGAGAGAGTGTGCGGAGAATGATGCTAATAAAGAGTTACTCAGGAATGCAAATATTGTTGTAACTTTCACAGCCCCGCTCTCGAGCAATACGGTGATAGATATTGCTAACAAGGCCGACGCTGAGATAAAAAACTGTGTTCTAAAATATGTAGATGAGCAAGGAATGCGAATTACCGGGTGGACCGACAATCTTAGCAAAGAAAATCTTCAACGTAAGCTCGAGTATCTGAGAGAAATGCACGGTAATGTAGAATATTGTGGAATTGTTAGTGCAGAAATGGTTGTTGATCCGACTACTGAAGCGTATAAAGATATGATGGAAGATGATTTAGTTTATTTTTCTGATTTATCTGACCCCCTTATTAGAATTGAGAAAAGGGATTATGAGCAAGAATTGGATATACGAGTAATGGACCTGTCATGGGACTTGGAATTAGGTGAATGATATGATAGATGTAGAAGCAGAGGCTGGATGGCTATTTCTAATAGGAATAATAATTGTGCATCTTTTAGAAATTGTCATATGTCTTATAAGATTACATGAGAACAGTCGAGCGAAAAAAGTGTTAATGACCTACAATGTATTGAGTATTATTTCCATTTATTTACTTGTTATTTTACTAAGAGGAGGTAGAAGTCTGATACTAAATATTATATTAAATTGTAATGGTGTACTAGCCTTGTACGGGATTGTATGGGCAGGAAATATGCTGTGCTTTGTAAAACTTATAGAACATGTTCAGGAAAATAAACAAAACTAGTATTTATGAGTAGCTAAGTGAACAGAATACTTGGTTTTGTGTCCTGATTGAGATGCAAAAATTAGAGAGAGAATATTACATCTACACCGGTTTCTGCTTTGAGACGCGCAGCGATTTTTTGAGCTTCTTTTTGACTTACCAAGCCGGCAGCCTGGAGTTTTCTCAGCAAGTTTACCATGCCTAAATAATTGATGTTTTTGTTCATGAAGTGTTCCAGCTTTCTGACATGCAAAAGAGGGACAGTGATAACCAAGTCACTGTCCCTCTTTAAAATTAGAAGCAAGGTCGCTCTGCAGATCAGGCTTTTCCTATTTCAAAATAGCTGGATGCGGAGCGCCCCTTGCTGTTGCGCATAGATGATTACTGTTGGCTCTATTTGACACTACTTCCCGAGCCCTGGGCGGCAACTGACGGACCGTGCTGGCGCACGTCACGGGAATCTCACCCCTCCGAGGAACTCTCCGAGCTGCCCCCATTGCTTGATCCCGATTTCACTCAGGGCTGTGGCTGGGCAGGAGTATCATGATAGGTTGACGGGGGCGTCGCGCTTCGAGTTGCCAGACTCGAACGCCGAAAATGGATTCACGCTCGCCACCTTATTTAGCCGTCTTTTTATGGAGCTTTGCTCCACAGGCAGGTCCTGGCGCATTTGCGGCTTCGCTGTCCCCTCCTCGGGGCCCGTCAACTAACGTATCCCGTTGCCGGATATTTAATTTTCAAAGTGCCGTCGAGCGGCAGAACATTTTTCAGCCCTCACTTTCTATTGCAGAATTTCGAATGATTTAATAACCACTTTTTTAAATTTTTCAGTATTTTCTTTTTCTGCTTATGTACCGCAGACTGAGAAACCCCAAGTTCCTCCGCTATCTGGCTTTCTGTTTTATGGTCTTCAGCTAAATAGTAAGAATGGATAAGCCCATAACTGACGGGATCCAATTGGGATAATGCAACGAGAAGATCATGGATTTCCGAGGACAGAATTGCATCTTCTTCCACATGGACTGTTTCGTCTGGAATCACATCTGCTCCACTTCCCCTTTCTGAAATCTCGTCGCTGTTCAGAGGCAAAATCTTGACTCCGATCTTTGACGCCTGATTCTGATGATAATTCTTCCAAGACTGTTCTCTACGCCATTCCTCATAAACTTCCTTTGGGGCCTCAATCACAACGTCTTCCATATCAATAAAAAAACACCCCCGGCCTGCGGGGGAAGTAATAAATCGATAGAATTCCTGGCCGCTCATCTCAATCCATTCTGGATTCGACTCCTGAGCTGCCGGGTCTTTTTTTCTAAAATACCGCCTTGCCACAAGATAGCCTCCGTTTCTTCTGAAAATTGAAATTAGAAATCTCAGAAGTTGGAGGTGAGCGGCACCTAGGGAGGGGCCATTTAAAAAACGGGCTATAAACTTGGACCGCAAGTAAACGGATGGCTACATTATTGTACCCATCGTATTGGTGTTTCTTTTGCGGCCCACTTCCAATATTTGTTCGTCACCCCTATAAGAGCAGCATCTCCAATGCTATAGTCTGGAGTGATGCATGTATCTGTAAAGGTGACTCAGTGCGCACTTTTGTGAAACATAGCATTTATTTTTTTAGTGGATGAAACCGCAAATATAGCTGATTATTGGACCAGCAAAAATGTTGCACTCCTTGTTGGAGCAAGTCTCAATAATAAGAAGAATGATGAAAGCATAGTGCACGTTTACTTTTTCCTTTGAATTTCTTCTTTAACTCTCAATTTCTAACGATTGGGAGTGTAAAGAATGCTTCGTCAAAAAGTACTACTTGCACAGTCGGGGGATCAGGATAGTATGCAAGACCTCATAGACCAGTTCACACCATTATTAAAGCACTATAGTCGAATTCTTTATGTAGAGGATTCGTTTAATGAGCTTGTCCTCTCTTTTATAGAAATTGTTCATGCTATTCCTCTAGAGTCACTCAAAAACAACAATGATGGAGTAATTGTAAAATATATAGTCACGTCATTAAAAAATGCATATGTAGCGCATGTCCGAAAGAATAAAAAAGAGATTTCACCTGTAGTATCTTGGGAGGAAATGACAGAATCCCAACGTAGTAAAGCGCTTTCACCTATTGATGACATAAATAAAGTACGCTTTGATGACCTACTTTCCGTCTGTCCGACATTAACAGTCAAAGAAAAAGAAATCCTAACCTTAGTTTACCTATATGGTTATTCTTCTGTAGAGATAGCAAATAAATTTTCTAGCAGCAAGCAAAATATCAACCAAATAAAACGCCGAGCACTACAAAAAATGAAAAGTGCTATGGTATCCTCATCATTTTAATTACTTGTCTCCATCCTTTTTCAGGTGTTCGATGAACAACCGCAGTTTTGGAGGCAGTGGAACACCTGTTTTCCCAATATTCTCCAAAATACTGATTCCTTCATTTGAGAGATAAAACATTACTGTTACAGTTCGCAGTACATCCTTCTGATCCATCAAATATTGATCAGCCACATGACTTACTGAAACAACGAGAAAAATTGATGCTTTCTTTGCAATACCAATAGCTCCAATACTGCTAGACAAACGTTTTTCTTGTATTGCGGCACATATTCCAGTTATATAGTCAATTACAACAAACAAAACAAGCGATTTCAGAAGATTATCCGCTTGTCCAAAAAATACGAGTACAAGTTTTGACATAACCTCAACAAAAGTTTCGATCATAAAAATTGCCTCCTTGAAAGTAGCTGTTTCATAGGGAGGCACTTCATAAAAAATAGTAAACATATTATTCCATTTTAATTTGATTTATTTCGGTTTACTTTTGTTCTCAACTAACCTCTTTCCCTATTGAACAGCATAAATTCCGGCCTCTTTTGTTCGGACGCCAAAATAGGCCGTCATGTCCCAACTGAATTTATTTCTGTTCATTTCATAAGTTATAAGGAGGCTATGTTATGAATAAGTACATCTTGCGAACCATCACTGGACAGGATGGAAGTGATTACCTGGCTGTCGTATATAATGGTGAATTTTCAGAAAACTCGCCGTTAATCATCGGACTTCAGGAAAATAATATCGAAGTTATGAGCGATAGACTCTCTGCGGAAAATACGAGCGTATTTCTGGGGCCCTTGAAGACCAATACTTCGTACACCCTAAAAATTTATGAAGATGGAAACGTGCAGCAGACCAGTTTTTCTACTAGTGATGACTGTAGTATGATTCATTTGGATGCCGCTGATACAGATAACGTAACCGTTGCCTTGAATGCAGTCGCACCGTTAGCTGCCGCTTCTACTACATTCAGTGCTTATAGATCGGCTTCTGCAACTAGCCCGCTGGAAGTCTACTCCAGCCTTTTCCAGGCTATTGAACGCGCACGTCAGGCCGGCACTGGTGCAGTTGTAAAAATGAACGGTACTGACGAAGTGTATCGTCATGGACAGTCTGGCCGTTACTATAAGTATCAGTTTACAGCCAGCTATGGGTACACTACTAACCCAACAAATGTGTCTAACTGGCTCAGCGGCTACCTGTATACGCACGTTATCACATCTTCTAACGCACGCTTTTATGGATGTAACTGGCTCACCGCAAAGGGAACCCCTAATGAATGGGCCAAAGAACCTAATAGCGGCGGGTACTACTACCAGTTTGGTTTTGCAGGTACAGATAATAAAGTTACCAAAAAGGTCTTGCTTTCTCAGGCACGCCTGAAACCATCCCAAAACCCTGATATGCCGTTTAGTGCCTATGTCTTTTTCACGTTCCAAACCAGTTCTATTAGTATTGATGCAGGTGTCATTTCAGAAGATGCAAATGGTAATTGGAACCTACTCATTGGAACTACAACTGGAGGTAAATGGGTCAGTGTCCCTGGTGGCACTATTTGTTCCTCTACTCTTAATAGTTCTGGCGAGTATGTTGCAGATGCAGATATTCAACTGACTATGTCCTATATTACAGGAAAACTAACTTTGAATGCCAAAAACTTAACCACTGGAAAGACATATACATTAAGCTACAGTAACGATTTAATTAGAGGAACGCCATGTCTCATTTCCTCTGTATCGTATGTTCCTCATTTGTCTGGCAATTCTCCTATAACACCGGACTACCGTTGCGGAGGATACTTCCGTAATGTTATTCAGAGCGAATCTAAAGTGTATACATCTGGTGGCACTGCATATGATTTTTACTCCAAGAGTAATAAAACACAGTATTCTCTTCGCTACAATACGGACTGCTGTGATCTAACTAGCGGTTCCTCTCGAGATATTATTGATATTTTCTATGACCGCGCTTATCGCACCTGAGCACATTGCGGATGCGGGCAGGTCAAACTCCTAAGTAAGTCATCCGATGGCGGGAGCTGAATAGCACCCGCCATTATTTTATGTGTTGCACCTATTCTGAAATAGCGTCTTCTTTTATAAATCGTGGACAAGGAAGGAAAAGTCTATGACATACCATGAATACCTAATAGAAAAATATGAGGATGCATTATTTGCATTACTATTTTATGAAATGACTTTATTTAATGAAACAAATCAAATCAATTTGTGTGCGAGAAAAAATTATTCTAGGTCAGAAGTAATTCCAATCTCATATTTTAAAGAAGATAATATCTAATTTATTCTTTCTTAATTTCATAAAAATGAGAGTTTTATTGAAGTAATGAGTAAGTATACAAACGATAAACTGTAAACTGTTGCACTTTGACATCTTTTGAGTCTTCTATAAAAAGATATATTTAATTTTTAGGAGGCTCTATATGACACGTCGTATTCCATATTTGGATTTTATTCGGTGTCTTGCCATTATCTTGGTAATCACCCTCCATGCTATGACACCCATTCTTACTAATACTGCCTTTTATCAAACAAAATCCTGGTATTTTTGTATGCTTGTAGATCCACTAAATAGGGCCGGTGTACCGCTGTTCTTTATGATTAGTGGATATCTAATGTTAAGCCGCCCCTCTACCGAGCAGACTGTAAAGTTTTATGAAAAAAATCTTCCAAAACTAATAATACCTTTGGTAAGCTGGAACCTGATTTACTGTGTAGTAGCTAATTTTAGAGACAATCTACACATAAATCCTACAACCTTTCTTCAGCAACTTCTTAATCAAGGTACCAGTTACCACATGTGGTTTGTCTACACTTTATTGGGCATTTATTTAATTTGCCCATTTTTAAGGCGAATTGTTGTTACCTGTACGCTTAAAGAACTTTCCCTTTTAATTGGAATTATTTTATTCCCAACCACAATCCGCCCATTTTTAAACATAGTACAACCAATTTATATTTATCTGTTTGATCCTCTTATGGAGGGATACCTCGGATATTTTTTACTAGGATTCTGCTTAGGAAAAATAGATCTAAATCGTCAGATAAGATATATCATATACATTGCAGGTGGGGTGGGATACGTTTTAGGAGCCTATGGGAATCTTATTACATCTTCTGCAGAGTCGATTCCGCTCCCGTTTAATGGAGGATATAGCATTAATCATTATCTCATTGCGAGCGCAATTTTTACGCTTGTGCGTTCAATCTTCCAGAAGCTTGAGGGAAAAACACGTTGCAATTCAAATTTACTGGCCTATATTTCCAACCATGTTTTTGGAGTATATTGGATTCATGTATTGGTACTAAATGAAATAACGGACTTTTTGGGGAGTGATTTATCCATTATTCAATTTGTAGTTCTTCGGACAGTGTTTACAATTATCATATCCTTTGGACTGATATTAGTTATAGCGCGCTTCCGGATATTGAAAAGAGTCTTGCTATGAGGATAATATCAATGACAGTTGATCTGCTATTATGATAATATGAGGGATGTTAATGCGTAGAATTTCTTTTTTATTTGCTGCAATATTTTTATTGCTTGCTGCATGCGATACACATCAAACAGATTTTTTCCACAATGAAACTTCATGTGAGAATACTATCAAAGACCCAGAAACGGTGTCGTTTGTGCCTAAAGATCATTACGATCCTGCACACTATACTGGTCTTAACATTGAATTAACTTTTTGGAGTGAGAGCTGTAGTGAACCATACGGCTTATGGGGCCCCTCTGCTGATCTTTTTACAGAAGATCCTGAGATAACAGTTACTTCTGATACGCCTGACGCACAAGCAGATACCTCAATTAACGGCAAATATGAGACAAAAACCTGGGATGGTTTCATTGTAAAAACATTTATTGCACATAAAAGCGAACATACAAGTGAAGGTTTTGAAACCATATATTCGCTAGTCTCTACAAGAAGTGATATCTACACATATAGAGGAATTCATGTGGGGAGTTCTCTTGAAAATTTAATTTCTGCGTATCAAGACATTGGGTACGATTTAGATACATGGTCCAAAGAATATCGAAAGGCCGGTTTCAATGGTGAACTCAGATATACACCAGAGGAGTATCGAGGAAGTCTTGCACCGGAGCTCATATTTTCACTTGAGGATAACTCTGTAAAAAGAAGTGTAAGTACAAATTAATTCTGCTTACGAAAAATTCACTTAATGGAGGAATCGATATGGCGACGTACAATATTATTTCCCATGCTGGCTCGGGACGCTGCTTAAATATTGCAAGCAGCAGTTCCATTACGAATGGCACAAATGTCAACGTCTACGCTGCGACAGGGAGCAATGATCAGAAGTGGGTTATTGACTCTCTTACGTCCGCACAAGAGCAGTACATCAAGCACTTTTCCAACCAGGCCTACGCCTTGAACGCATACCGGGTTGGGACAAACTGGAACTGTACATTGTATAAAGCAGCTGGAAATGCAGACGGAAGCCTGATTATCACCAAGGTTTCCACTGGTGTGTATACGATCCGCCTGTCCAAGCACAGCAATCGCTATCTGACGGCGGAAGGAAACACAAACAGTGCGAATGTCTCCTGGCAGGCCTATACCGGTGCTGCCAACCAGCAATGGAAAATTTCTGCGGTTTCGGCGCCTACCTACAAGTCTCAATATTCTACATTCAGCTACAGCGGATTGACTCTGCATATTATGAAGACTTCTCCATCCAATATTGTTCTTGTAAATATTAAGCGTACCGCGGTCAAAAACAGCAATCGATACGGAATCAATGGCGGATTCTTTACAACCGCAGGATCTGATTACACTTTTTATAATATTGCTACAAACAATGGCGTCTCCGTTGGACCTAATGGCAGTGGAGATGCAAATGGATCTGGTGGTTCTTCTAAGGTAGGCAATGCGGCTTTGGCTTATCATAATGGTAAGCTGAAGATGATTGATGATGTCATTCGTGCGACAGAAGCCCAGGGCGCGCTTGGCAGTCCGACTGCTGTTTGGATTCAGGGTGGTATTAATATGCATTTTGGCAACACCAACTGGTCTTCTTCTGAAAACTGGTACTTTGATTATGGAGTTTCCTCTACCAGCACCGGACGAACAGCTATGGTAGCGAATACCAAGACAAACGAACTGTATTTAATTATTGCGACATCTAGCTCTGGGAAAAGTATTACCACCTTCCGTAATGCATTGAAGAGTTATTTTGGCTTCTCTGATTCTAACAATGGCAGTAGTGATTATGCTGGACTTATGCTTGATGGTGGTGTATCTTCCTCCATGAGAGCTATGGTAAATGGAACTGCGAAGAGTTTTGGAGGTGCCCGAGCAATCAATGAAATGATTAGCCTGAAAGAGCCTTAACCTTCTTCATAGAAACTGCCCGGGGAGTTAATGTGTGAACTGTCCCGGGCAGTTTCCATTTGCTTAGAATTCATATCGGACGGGTTCATATTGAAGTTCTATTCATAAAAGAGAAAACAATTAAAAGAAAGTAAATGCTGTAAACAGCTATACTAATCAATAACCATCTCAAAAGAAAAATAGAGCATATCTTCTAAAGTTTTTTCTTTCACATATTCAAAGCCTTATTTCGAAAGGATATATTTAAGTTATGGATATTGTTACATTACAAAAAGATTTACGTTTGCTTCAAAAAATCTTTCTTTTTGTTTTCTTTAGCTTGTATATATTGGGACAAATTATGCGTGTTTCCCCCAAAGGTTCAGATCAAGCGATTATTGCTGAGTATAGCGGTATTAAAACCTATTTGACCATCACCGAAAACAATACACTGATAGGCTGGGGTGCAAACAACACAGGTCTTATAGGAAATGGTACTCTAAATTTCTATCCTTATTTTGCAAGAAAAACTATCTTAACTAATATAGTCTCTGTATTTTCAAATAAGAATACGTGTGCTATGGCCATTGACGAGGATGGAACACTTTGGGGCTGGGGTAAACACAGGACTCTTTTATTAATGGAGGGAAATTCTAAACAGAACAAACCAATAAAAATTATGGATCATGTAATAGATGTCGGGATCGGTTTATTCCATGTAGTTGCTCTTAAAGAGGATGGCACTCTTTGGTCATGGGGACAAAATTACGCAGGGCAGTTGGGGACGGGAAGCCGTGGAGGACAGACATATAAACCTGTTCACATTATGGATAACATTACCTCAGTCTATGCTTTTTACGACATTTCCTTTGCAATTGACAAAAATCACAATTTATTTGTCTGGGGAAATCAACTATCATCCAAAGAATCTTCCCCTATGTATACTCCATTTTTAGTAACAAATGGTGTCAAATCTGTACATTATTATGGACTAAGGAAATATATTATTGAGACAACTTATGGAGAAACCTTAATTCTTGACATATCCTCCACACAGCATACCGGAACATATGAATCTGCAAAGCTTTTATCAGAACCCTCCGTAAAAATACCTCGTGAACAAGTACCTGCCATTTCTGTTTTATCCGATATTACTAGAAAATTATTTTTCATTGAAATTCTTATTTTTGAAATTCTTATTTCACTTCTAAAGTTATATAAAAAGAAATGCGGCATATAGCCGCATTTCTTTTTATACCTGACCGACCGAAATGATTTGGGGAACACTTCGAGTAAGAACTCCTTGTTTTTGCATTCCATTTCCGCGAATCTGAGCAGAAATTCCACCGTCCAGCAGAATGGCCTTCCATCGGGCATAGGTTTGCGAATCTTCGAGGCCAAAGTAACTCATCATAGATGCACGGAAATCGGACAACAAAACACTGTCAAAGCAGGCGATCAAGTATACTTTATTAGTATCTTTATCAATGACCATAGATGCCCGCGCCGCTTTACCTACAGTATAGTCCTCATCCTGAGGTTGGTCTCGATATTTTTCTACCCACTTAGAATAACCGAAATATAAACCCAGACCACTTTGAGCCCATGTACCGATTCCTTTCGGAACCCGAGCATCATTTCCGTTCTCGACTCCTTCTGCATAATTAACCTGATTATTTTTGTAATATATCAAGCAATCGCCAACCCTTGCGTAAGTCCCAGTATCTTCATATCCAAGAGCTTTCCCATCCTGATAAGCAATATTGCAGAGGCCAGCATACGTGACACCCGAATCTTCATATAGAGCAATCCAACTGGCGTTCATTCCATAATACTTTGTATTTTTTAGGATTTGGCCCTGAGGATGGCTAGAATCTACAAGGCTTACAAGCTTGATATCTCGCGCATCTGCTCTGATAATATACAGGTCCTTATTGAGTTTGTAGTCGTGATAAGTTTCGCAAGTATGTGCCATTATAAAGTCTCCTTAAGTTGTAATGATTGAGGCCTCACAACTATACAGAGAAGAAATCTCAAAAAAAGTAAACAAAACTACAAGCACTTTTAAACCGAATACTCCAAAGATTTAGTTGCTGTCTGAACAGAATACCCTCTAGACCTTTCTCGCCATTGAAACTCCAATATATTTCAGGATATGGAATAGTAAAAAGTTTTGTTGCACTATTACGGATTTTCAGTCTAATAAATTGAAATAACTAATAAAGGTGTCAGTCCAATGCAGTAAAATTTTACACAATATGCAATAACACCAAAACAACGATTCGAGGAGGTAAAGTAAATGAAGACTATAAATTCAATTGTTGGATTAACTCTGGCTCTTGGAATGACATTAGCAATCCCGTTTTCTTCCAGTGCTATTGAGCCAGCAAATCAGAAAACTACCATTGAGGCTCTCGCGTACCGTAACATTGATAACGCCAAGGACCTTGCAGAATATAATTCCATCCTCGCTGCAAGAAATACGTTAATTTATGGTGATCAATCTTGGACTATTGATGGTGCAGTAAAAGTTTTCAATGCTGACGGCACTGTTGAAGAATTACCTGATTTCTATGATTTGTTCCCCAGTGATTGGGAGCCCGGTAAACTACCTGACGCTGAAAGTAATACTGCTAATTCAATTTTCAATAACATTCCGCAACCATGGAATGAAAGAAGCTCTGCTTTATATTACGGAAATACATATTTTAATCAGGCATCCAACGAATATGGGACTGACCCGTTTGCATATAAAACTCTTCCGCGTGATGGAGACATTGGTATCTATCCAGAATCAATCCCAGACAACGCTACCTCCTTCAATGCAGGATTTTATGACGCAGATACAAGAAGAGGTCTCGGATGGGCGTCATCTCTTTCTCGTGGAAAAGGAGCTTTTTTATCTGACGCTAAAGAAGACACCCGCTATGGCTTTATTGTGAGCGTAAATAGAAACCCTGGCTATGGTTATGTTCTTGTTGATTACCCTGATTCTGACTCGTTCCCAGTAGATGTGCGTTGGGTCGAGGTGGCTCCGTAACCAGATATGTAATACTACTTAGCAACATATAGACAAACTAAGGGCCAGTACGTTTGTACTGGCCCTTAGTTTGTCTATATACATATCAGTAAGACACTGTGGTCGAATAGACTATTGGACTTTCAACCAATCGACCACTCGAATCATATGCGTTTGCAGATACTTTCACTCGATAATCATAACCACTCTTTACATAATATATCTCTGAAAAATCGAAATCATCCCCGCTATCATTCCAGCGAATAATTGTAGACCATTTTGAACCTACCTTTTGCTGAAGTTCTACTGCAATGTCAACAGTACCTCCCTCACGAGATCTGACCTCAACCCTACAAGTTGCTTTTCCCGCATTGTTGATTGTAAGCGAAGATTTAAGCCTGAATATAGCCATGTAAAGTGGGGAAATCTCTTCAAGTGCTAATCCATCATTCATTCGATATGTTGCTGCAGTTACTGGAACAGACATAGCAGTCATATTGCCAAGAATAAGTCCTACTGAGATAATAGTTTTCATTTTGTTGAATTTTTTCATATTATAAGCCTCCCTTGACTCTTTGAGCACTCGCTCACTTTAGGAGACCATGTATCAAGCTAAATGCAACAAAAAATTATCCTTTCCAATGGATTCCCTCCGCTAAGTTGAGCAACTCACTTTCCGTCAAATTGGTGGCATAGATAAACCAAATTGTGTTTGAGTCATCGTCCAACCAAATTACAATCATATCGCTCCAAACCGAAGAATTATCTCCATAAAATTTCATTAATTTTTCCCTGTTTGTAATATATAATGTTGCTTTATGACCGTTGACTTCAACTGTTTTCTCCGTTGCATCTTCAGAATCAAAAGTATAGACCAGATCAGGAGAATATCGATCAATCGAAATAAATATTTCACTTCCTGCGTTATCTGTATAAGTAATTTCATCTCCGTCAACATCAGAAGATCCACTCTCGATAGTATAACCAGTTGGTAACCACTCTAGGGCAATATTATAATGGTACTCTAGTCCAGAGACTGTTTCTGGAGCACCTTGAATTTCTTCTGCCTTGCTACCTTCAAACGTAATTTCTGTCCGGTCATCCATCACTTGAATCAGCGCATTCAGCGTGGCAACTCTCACATCCTCTGAAAGGGCAAAGGCTGCTGTGAACATGAGTCCTCCCAAAACTGCGACCACAGCCACTTTTGTAAGCCATCGGGCAGCAGTCCGCCCGGTGGCTCGGAGTTGCTTTTGAGCAAAAGCAGAACGGATCGTCTTCTCACAGCGCTTCTGCACATCCTTCGGCACATCGGCGTTCGGATCTTTCTTCAGCTCCTCATTCAACCGAAGGGCCTCTTCGCCTTCCGACTCCGCCACCCCTTCCATCAAAAGGGCAAACAGGGCGTCCTCATATTGTTCCCTCAAGCGTTCATGGTCTGTCATATCCTTTTCCCTCCTTCCGCATCAACTCCAAGGCCTTTCGTCTGGCCCGTGTCAGCCTCATCCGCACACTGGAAGGGCGGCATCCCAACAGTTGGCTGATCTTTTCATTATCATACCCCAGAATGTATTTCCCTTCAAGGACCATTCTCGTCTCAGCATCCAACTTAGGCCAAACTTTCTTCAAGAGTTCCATTTTTTCCTGAAAGATAAGTGTCTCATCCATCGACTGGCCGCTCTCAGCTTCTTGGGGCGTGAGATCGTCTAAATTGACCAGCCGGTCCTTCTCCTCCTGCCACATCTTTAAGTAATCAATAGAGGTATTTCGTACTGTAGATACGATGTAGCTGGCAAGAACGGGCCGCTGAAAGCGCCGAAGACGCGGTGTTTTTTCAATCAGCTTCCGAAGGCTCTCCTGGACGATGTCCTCTTGTTGTTTCTGATTTGCCACATATTTTTGAGCCGTATAGAACATGAGACGGTAGAACTCCTGATATAGCCATAAGATGAATTCTTGGTCTGTGTCATTCTGCCCTACGTTTTCTGTCTCTATCCGCATGACATCAACTCCCATAGCATACCTCTACGCTGTATGAGACCTGGTTTCTCTGGTTCTGCAACAACACGTATTTTTAGCTCCTTCACTATTTTTATTATAAATTTTAGTTTATCTAAAATTATACCATGAAATCTCTTAATATCAATTCTTTTTCTAAAATATCGCCGTAAAGTCCCGCAGAAAATATATAATGATAACATTCTAAACTGCGGGAGGATTTTACGTGGCGCAATTAGGAGAAATTCTGGCCGAACTGCGCCAGGAGCGTGGTATGACACAAAAAGCACTTGGACACGTCCTCTGTGTCTCAGCTGGGACCATATCAAATTATGAGAAAGGCGTCCATCTTCCGGACGCCGATAAGCTTATCATTCTCGCAGACTATTTCCACGTTTCCACCGACTATCTATTGGGACGTACCAGAATTCGGGAGACACAGACTGATTTTCAAAAGAAGATTTTAGAAAATAAAATGACATTTACTGCGTTCAACACATTCTTGAGTCTTCCGAAAGATTTGCAGCAGTCCTTTGCGCATATCCTGTCCTCTTTAGAGCTTAACGTAATGATTGACCAGTACCGGAAAAAGGACGGTTCCTAAATGCTTATTATTCCATCTGTCATCCTTGCAATCGAAGATGAGAACGACCGTGACTTTATGGAGCAGGTGTACCGGCAATACCATCGACTGATGTATCATACAATTTATCAGCTCACAGATGATCCCTGGCTGGCAGATGATGTTCTCCAAATCACATTGGTAAAATTAATTGATAACATACCGACCCTCCGTTCTCTTTCCAATACAAAAAGGATCAACTACATCATCTCTGCAGTAAAAAACTCCACTTACACTCAGTTACGAAAAACAAAGAATCATCCGGAAATTGATATTGAGGAGTGGATGATGAAAAACACTCTCACTGCAGAGGACGATCCAGAATTATTAGCCATTCACAAAGAAGAGATACATGCGTTCAGCCAAATATGGCCCAAACTGGATGATAAGAATCGGCTTTTGCTAGAAGGCCGCTTTATTTTAGGAAAGTCTTACGAAGAATTGGCGGTTGACCTTGGCATGAATCCAAGCAGCGTCCGCATGGCGGTAACGCGGGCCAAACGGTTAGCTTACCAAAAGTGGCGTAAATACATGAAGGAGTAGTTTTTGTTCTCTGATTCTCTGAGAATGATGAGTCCTTACCCTGAGTCCTTCTGCCCGGTCCACTCTGACCCTATCCCTAGTCCACAAAAACGGCGCAGTGTTCCCTTGGCGGAGCACTGCGCCGTTTTTGACATTTTAATCCTAAGATGCAGCTGGATCAAATCTATACAGCCGTTTTAACTCTTCTGTAGTCATACTACTTATGCGGATGTTTTTCCGTTCTCTATCGTTGAACTGCCCCAATATACGCCTATTTTTAACGAATTACATAATTTTTCACTTTACTTCACAAAAATGAAAGTTTTATTGAAGTAGCGTGTGATTACGAGTGATTATATAAATGATAAACTGTTGCACATTAATATATTTTGAGTCTTATATAGAAAAGATATACTGACTTTGTGGGAGGCTCTATTTGGCATGGATAGAAAAGGTATAGGTTCAGTAGTCGCTTTGTATGCCTAAAATGCCAACAGCCAAAGAAATTTCACAACATTCTATTCCAATGCTTATGTAAGGAGGCTATCATCATGAAATACAGGAAGGTACAATATCTCACATCGCTCTGTGCGCTCTTGCTTCTGACTGCATGTAGCGAATCTGGCGCTTCTGTCCAGGCGGGGAACCTAACTGCCTCAATCAGCTCTAGACAGGAGAAACCGATAGAGGCAGCGGATCAGATCTATAGCAGTTGGCAAGAGGCCTATGCCTCGGCCGTGGCCAGTATTGAGAAACAGATAGAAGATCTTTCTTCGTACGCTCAGCGCTTGACCAAGTGTTCCTTGTATGATTTGAACGAAGATGGGATAGATGAATTGGTCATTGTCTATCCGAACGGGGAAGATGCATTATCCTGCGCCTTGTGGACCTTCTCTGACGAACATCTGATCCAACTGGCAGACATGAATACAGCCACGCTTGCCGGCTTTGGAGCTGGTGGCATCAATGTAGTACAGTTCGAGGGGGAAAAATATTTCTGTACTTGGGCCTCTAATTCATCTCCCTGGGACGAGGAACGTGGGCTCTGGTACTATGACTGCTTCCTTTGGCCTTATCCGGAGGACCTAGATAAAACTCCTTACTTGTTCCCTCAATATACATTTGAATTCCGGTATTTCACCGGTGACGGTGGCAGCCCTATTTTCTCCGATGCATTCAGTTGTATCCAGAATATGGCACCGTTGTCTTTTGACCAGATGATCTCCATGAAAGAAATTTTCCTGGATCATCCGCTGGAACGGTTGTGTGATTCCTATGAACCTGTGGGAATGACATTGGATGAATTATCCGCGCATCTGGCATAACTGACTGGTTTTGATTTGTAATTTTAACAGGTTCTCTTGATAAAGCTGTGGCGGCTCTCATAAAG